>Ga0209636_10003013_pt1 | contig 17179 bp, 14 predicted proteins | sample DeeMarSWOR152_54_FD_187464 | JGI IMG/M metagenome (GOLD analysis project Ga0209636, IMG submission 187464) | Marine sediment microbial communities from White Oak River estuary, North Carolina - WOR-1-52-54 (SPAdes) (version 2) | ecosystem: Environmental > Aquatic > Marine > Intertidal zone >...
TTCCTTCTCTCTGATTCTGGCTAGTTCATCTGGTTTCACATTGGGGTCGCTGGTACCCTTGTCGCCATTGGTGCATACCACGTAGATAACATCCTTGCCTTCACTTGTCCAGCGAGCTACAGTCCCGGCAACACCAAATTCGGCATCGTCGGGATGAGGTGTAATCACCATCACATGAACTGGCTTAATCATTATGGCTGGGCCTTCTTGGATCGCGGTACGCGGCAGCAATTGTATAACATCCTTTAGGCTGATACAATTCAGGTTGGGAATGCCAGCAAAGGCAATGAGCAATTCCCTCTATAATATTAGAAACTATCAACCGGCGGATTTCAATAAGTACGTCTTATTGATTGCTGAAGCCGAAAAACTGGACCCGACCGGGCGTTGTGTTTCACCGGTGGTCATGGCTGAACAATTGAAGCGGCCAGGCTACTCCCCTGAGCAAGACATGTTTATCCTGTGGAGTGAGGATATCGTCGGCTATATAGATGTTAAACCAGAGCTGACCATTGGGCGGGTGGTTCTCGACTTCTGGGTCCACCCTGAGCATCGCAGAAGGGGGCTGGCGACAAAACTCCTCAGTGATGCTACAGACCGTGCCAGACTATTAGGAGCCAAAGCAGCCCATGTAAATATAAGGGAGAACAACGTGGTTACGGGAAGGATGCTATCCAGGCTGGGCTTCAGCCTCATCCGACGGTTTCTTGAATTGGGGTTAGACATTGCCGATGTTGGCGAATTAGATATGGCCCAGGCGATGCTAGACTTTCGCTATCTACAGCCCGGTGAAGAAGACAAGCTGACTCAGCTTCAGAATCGTGCCTTTTCTGGCACCTGGGGATACAACCCCAATACCGTAGAGGAAATAACCTTCCGTATCAATTCAAGCAGCTGTTCCAAAGAGGATATAGTTCTAGCCTATGAAGGAAATAAAGCCATCGGCTATTGCTGGACAGGGATAAGCTGTGAGGAAGGAATACCCAGCGTAAGAAAGGGGCGGATCCTTATGCTCGGGGTGGCCCCAGATTGCAGAGGTAAAGGAGTGGGCAAAAAATTAGTGCTGGCTGGGGTGGCCCGCCTTAGAAGTAAAGGCTTACAGGTTGCCGAGTTGACTGTGGACAGCGAGAACAAAGCAGCCTGTGCTCTTTACAAATCCATTGGTTTTGAGGTTCAGGCAAGCAGTTCTTGGTATGAAAAGGTAATAGATCAGGATATAGGGGCAAGATAGTTATTCAGCACCAGTTGGCATTCCTTAATAATCGCCTCAGCGATATTAGACCAGCTAAATCTGCTTACTGATGCTCTAATTGACGGAGCAGATTTTATATCTGTGCTTGGTCTAGAAAGAAGCAGAGCTATTTTGTCAGCAAGATTATGAGGAGCATTATCCGCTACCACGTACCCTGTCTCCCCCTGACGAATGATACTTCTAAAATTGCCTACATCAGTAGCCACTACTGGTGTGCCGCAAGCCAGGGATTCCAGGGCTACCAACCCAAAGCTTTCGCAGTAAGAAGGAATCACACAAGCATCAGCTGCGCTATAGAAATAAGGCAACTGCCCGTGCTTTATCAGACCCACGAAAGTAATCGAATCCTGTATATTGAGATTGCGAACCAGTTTCCGTAGTTGTTCTATTTCACGCTGACTATGTTCATCGCCACCGATTATCACCAATCTTAGTCCCTGAATATTTTGCAGATAGGGTATAGCCCTTATTAACTTATCTATGCCCTTTAGTGGGTCGATCCTGCCCACAAACAGAATAATCTTACCGTTACCAAATCCCAGATGCTGCCTGGCGTTCTCTTTACTAATGGGTTTAAATTGCTCCAGATTTACGCCGCAAGGCACCACCCCAATTCTTTCCGCTAAAGTATCATAGTGCAGGATAAGCTCCTCCTTTTCCTTGTCCGTCGGAGCTATAACATAATGACAATTTTGAGCTAAGTCTCTTTCCGACTCAATACGACATTCAGGCTCCTTTTCTCCAACACCAATAGTATTCTTAACAGCACCTAGCGTATGGAACATCGTGATATGAGGAATATTCCACCACTGTTGTAAATATTTTCCTACCAGCCCGGAAAGCCAGTAATGGCTGAATATCAAATCATATTGGAGGTCGTTACGCTTCCTGAAACTTTCCAAATTATAGGTAAACTCGGGAAGATGGGAATATACAGTCAACTTATGTATCTCCTCGTCTCTCCCTGCCGTGAGGTGAATAAGTCGAGCATTCTGACCAAGTGCATATATTTGGTGGTCATTAGGATCATGAACACGGGTATAGACATCCACAAAATGTCCCTGCTTACCCAGTTCGTGAACAAGCTCCCGGATGTAGACACTCATACCACCAGTATCTTTCGCCCCTAACTTCCCTACAGGGCAGCTATGGGCACTGAGCATAGCTATTCTCATTTGACTGGCTAGCACCAGAATTCTCTTCTTCCTAGTGTCACTTGATAGTTATCTGGCAGCTGTATAGGGGAACTTCCCTTCCACCGAGTTGGTATTTGTAGGTTTCGCCCCCTTTGAGAAAGTCCCATTTCTTTTTACCCTTCTCAATACTCTCTTTAAGGCAGAGGACTTTGCAAAGTAGGCCTACACTCAAGTAGTTGAATTGGGGGTCATAAGCACTATTATAGAGGTAGTGCGAGTCATCGTAGTCAAAGCCCATAGTCATCGCCGCTGGTTGGGCATTCAACTCGATAATGCCAAACCTTAACAGCCCAACCTTGGCCATAGCCTTAGCTAGAGACCTAAAGAATGATTCCATCTGGTGAGTCATGAAGTGGGCTTTCTCATCCCGGCTCATTGAAAAGAGCTTCAGAAATATTTCCACATAATCTTCGACCTCCTGGCCAACCTCCAAGCAATGGTGCTCTACATTACCCGCCTCCCATAACCGCCTTAGCTTACGCCTCACTTCATGGCGTTGCTTCTTATCCAACATTGCCAGATATTTCTCCCAGGTAGCAGGTAAATTCACCTCTAGAGAAACATCCTCTGGTTGGCAGAGAACCTCATACCCCCGGTTCTGGGCTGTACCCACAAGATCAGTGAGCACCGTGGAATCAGGTCTCAGAGGTCTCAGATCTAGGTGATTAACACCCTTCGCCTTCAAATCGTCAAGCAGAACACCAAAGAAATTTCTTTCCATTCCGCGGGCAATAACAAAGTCAAGATAATCACAGACATCGGCACTACCGATAAAGTAAGCAGTTTCCTTATTCATCATAAGTGGAGCAAAGCCGATGATTCTATCCCTTTGTCGCAGCGTACGTAGATATAATTCAGCCCCGGAGCCAAACGCTTGCCACCAGACCTTCAACCAAGTGGGTAAAACAAAGATTGAACTCCACCTCAAACGGTTATTGGGGTCGGCCCAGTAGGAGGCAAGACTATCAAAACTCTCTACAGTAAGGACATAACTCATTCGTGTTTACCCTAGTATAGCCTTTAGGCATACCTGAATCAACATCGCTACTTGTAGAGAAAGCGCATCTATCTATCGCAGGTCTCCGGCAATCTTATCCGCTCCTTTGCGTTACGTAAATCTATATCACCGACTAATTCTCAGAACTACTTCGCTGACTACGGGACATGTAATTAGCTATATTGTACAATGCCAACGTGTTCGACTGGCATTTTGAGACACAGAGGCCAAAATCAGGTTAACAATTTTGCTGAGGCCAAATAAAAATCGGCCTCAGCGGAGACCGATTTGAACCATTTTAGCTATGGTTTTCGGTTTGCTTAACTAATGTTCCAAGTGTTTAGCGATGGTTAGTATTTCTGCCAACCTTTTCCCTGACGCAGGCCTCGAACATAAGCCGCTTGACCGGCGTGAAGAACACTATCATCTAGAATACTAACCAAGCGTACACCCACTGTTGGTAATGGATGAAACCACGGCTCATTTAGTTGTCTATCGAGGTCGGTTTCGGATAAGTCGCTGATATACTGCTTAGAGCGTTCTACCACCGCACGATTGTAGCCTAATAGTATTTTTGTTTCTGGTGATTTAAACTCTGACACTTGCTCCGGGCTGTGTCCGAAACCAATATCATTTGAATCTGGTTGTCGATTGAACTTACCATACCACTCATCAGTAATCCAAAGTTGTTCTTTACCCATCAAAGAGGCAGTCTGGGCATCTTGCTGGCGTGTCAAGTGCCAGACTAGCCAACCAATACTGTTACAATCGTGCCTCGGTTGCCAGTCCAAATCATCCTGAGTTAGGCCTTTAAGTACATTTTCTAATAACTCTGGAATGCGATTGTAACTATCAATAATAAGGTCCTTCCACTTCATGTCTATCCTCCTTTCTTAGCTAATCATACGTCGTAGTCATATGATTGTAATGAATAGTTTAGAACCATCAACCGAGCCCGTCAACGCTAGAAGAGAAGTCAGATTAGTATAATTTTTTGTGTTGTGTCCAAGGCATACTGTAGAGTTAAGGAATCACAATCCGATGGCCTATGTAGTTAGGTAACAAAACAGGCTAATGTTGCAGAATAACAAAACCTAGTACTTTTGCTCAATCCAAATTCCTATTGACTCTCCGATAGTCGCTCTGTAAGATTGAAAGCTGGCTACCAGAGCTTTTATTTTTATATATTTGAAAGACATGAATATATTGAAGGTTCCCAAGTCTCTTCGCATTGAAAGTCGCACCGTTAGATACACTCTCTATACCCTATTTGGCATAATAGTTGCGGACGGACTGATAACCCAATTTTTGGTGACAGGTGGATACGGAACAGAAGCGAATCCTTTCGTGAGAGCCTGGGTCAGCCACGGGGGGTTTCTGTTTATAAAGGTGTCAAGTGCGTTTTTAGCCACCTTACTTTTATGGATTAAATATAATGAAAAACCTAGACTCGTATATGCAATTACGGTGGCATTTTTGGTATTTTATACAATCATTGTATTCTGGAACTTGTTTGTATTTTTTGTTACTGTTTAACCAACCCATCTCAATAAGGCACCGCAATCACACAATAATCAGGAATGTGCATTTTTCCAGGCGACTTTAAGCACTAAGAGTAAGATTGAATTCCTGGGTTAAACAGGGGCTTCAACAAATATTTTGGTGCCTTCACCCGGCTTAGACTCCAGCTTTAATCTGCCGCCAAGCAACTGCACCCGCTCCTGCATTCCAGCCAGGCCCAGTTTGCCTGTGGGGGTCAGCGCTCCGAGGCTTTCCGGGGGCTCGAAGCCTTTGCCGTTATCGCTTACGGTAACCGTTACCTTGTCCTCGTCGAACTTGACTTCGACTTCAGCCCTGGTGGCTTCAGCATGCTTGGCAATATTTCTAAGCGCCTCCTGAACAATACGGAAGAGCAATAGCTCTGTTTCCGGGAATAACCTCCGCTCATCCCCGAGCACTTTCAAATCGACCTCTATCCAGTAAGTGTTTTTCATGTCCTCGGTTACCCATTCCAATGCCGGGAGCAGACCTAAATCATCAAGGATGGACGGCCTCAGGTCACGGCTGAACCGACGCACCTCCTGGAGTGTATCCCTTATTTGCTCATAGAAACCCCATAGTGCCTTGGCCTCGCTCACCGGCAGCTTTGTCTTGTCAGTCAGCAGGTTGTCCAACTGGTGAAGCAGAGCGATAAGATTTTGAGCACTGCTGTCATGAAGTTCACGGGCAATACGTTTCCTCTCCTCTTCCTGAGCCTTAGTAATCTCCTGCAAATAGTAGCGTAGATTCTCTTCGGCTTTCTTTCGCTCAGTGATGTTTTCCAGTGTTTCTATTGCGCCCGTTATTTCCCCGTCGTCATTTCGGATAGGACTGGCCGTAAAATGGTGACACTGTCTATCCTTGCCAGGAGCTGAAAACCAATCTTCGGCTTCATAAGCACCATCAATCAGCCGGCTTCTCTTGTATCCATTTTTATAATACGTCGCTACTTCATCTTCCAATGCCCCATCTACTATTAAATCAGCCATAACCGGCCGTTTCTCATGGTAAAATGCCCGCCACTGATCATCCGTCCCGATTATCTCCTCTCTCTTTATACCGGTAAGCGCCTCAATAGCCGTGTTCCAGTGAGTTACTTTATGCTGTTTATTAATTACAAATGAGGGAATAGAGGAACCATCGATAATCCTTACCAGCGCCTCTTCTATACTCCGACGCTGGGCGATATTTCTACGGTGCATGTAGAACCAGAGATTTACTACGCAGCCGACGACGATAACGCCGATGCTCTCAAGTATGGCGTCAGCGGGAACCAGGGAGATAAAAATAGCCCGCGGCAGCATAATGAAACCCGCCGCCACCAGGCTGGCTATCCCGCCCTTCAGGCCAAAGATAAAACTGGCATAGGTTATAGGTATGAGGAAGAAGACCCGCTCCACTGTGTGCCGGGTTGTCCCTAAAAACGAGGAAATAGCGGTTGCACCCCAGGGGATTAGTTGTTCGGGATAATGAAGTACAATGCCGATGGCAAATATCACCAACACCGCCCAAAAATGAGGACTGCGAATAACCCTTAGTGTTGAACTTCGTAAACCTGAAGATATATGCACGGCATCTCCCATGCCTCAAAGCGGCAAGGATAAGGTCAGGACAATTCTTCCAGGGTGAACCGGCCTCTTCGCATAGCCTCTATCACTGCTTCGGTACGGGAACCTACTCCCAGTTTATTAAAGATGCTCCCCAGATGACTCTCAATAGTGCGCACACTCAGACATAACTCCTCGGCAATTTCGCTGTTGCTCATCCCTTTAGCTGCCATCTTAAGTACAGCGGTCTCTCGCTCGGTGAGCGAATCCGGTTCGTGTTCCTTCTCACCTCCCTCCTTAGTCTGCCGATATCGTTCCAGTACCTTACGGGCAATTGCCGGATGGAGCACTGCCTCTCCCTTGTACACAGTCTGGATGGCATTGATAAGTTCGCGACTGCTTATATCCTTCAGCAGGTAGCCGGCAGCCCCGGCATCCAGCAGCGGGAAAATGTACTGCTCATAATCATAGGCAGTAAGCCCCAATACGATGACAGAGGGCTGAAATGCCTTAATTTGCTTCGTGGCTTCAATGCCGTTGATTTTGGGCAGAGATATATCCATGACAATGACATCGGGCTTGAGTTCCCGCGCCATCCGCACCGCCTCCTCGCCGTCACCGGCTTCCCCGACCACGGTAAAGTTTGCCTCGCGTTCCAGAGACTGATGGATGCTCTCCCGCACTAACGCATGATTTTCAACTAGAAGAATAGTAACCTTTTTCACCTGACATCCTTTCCGACATTAATATAAGGGACAGCCTTCCACTCTGCCCCGCCTAATCTTAGCCCACCTCTCCGCTTTCTTCAACCGAATAAACTCTAGAGAATAACCTGCGGCTTTAGGGGAAAACCACAGTATTGAGTTGTGGAAATCCCTGATGAGACCAGTTTCTTTCTGTGGAAAAACCTCTGGCAAAAAAACGGGCATCACACGGATGTATCAGCTATATGGCTGTGGTTTACTGAGGGCAGCTAACAGAGAAAGGAGGAACTGAAACAGGTCTGAGAGCATACTTACTTTAGAGCAGATAAAAAAAGGAGGAACTAAAATGGGACTAAGAGCATATTTACTGGTGAATGTGGTGGATGATATGGAACAGCAAGAGTTCATTAAAGTGTTAAGACAACTTGAGGGGATGCCCGGCGTGGATTTCGTTGACCCAGTCATCGGCTCTCGCGATATGATTATGATGGTGGACGCTCCGGTGACAGTCGAGGCTCTAGCCAGCAAGATCCGGGAAAAGAGCTGGGTCAAGGATATGGAAATCCTGAGAATCGTTAGCATGTTCGAACGCCACCGCGCTTCTAAAAAGGAGCTCCTCAAGGCTTTAACCCATAGTGGCGTGTGATTTTCCGCCTATTGCTTAAACCTATGGGAGTCTTAAAGGAACCAAAATGGAGCGGAAGGAGGTCGGATGGCTATTAAAGCAAAAGACAAAGAAGAACTCAGTTTTACTGTAATTGACGCTATAGCCCATAAGCATAATGTGCAGCCGGGGGCTGTAATACCAGCCCTTCAGGAGATTCAAGATGCTTACGGCTATATTCCTCCGGTAGCAATTGAGCGCATAGCAGAGAACATAGGTGTCCCCGCCAGTGAGATATACGGCATAGTTACCTTCTATTCTCAGTTTCGGCTGGAACCCGTAGGTGAGAACTTAATCAAGGTCTGTCACGGGACTGCGTGCCATCTGAGCGGAGCGGAGAGAATAGCAAAGGCACTAGCCCAGGCGACAGGCGCCGAGGAAGGAGAAACCAACAAGGATCGCAAGTTCACTGTGGAGCGGGTAGCCTGCCTTGGCTGCTGTAGCCTGGCTCCTTGCATAATGGTCAACAACGAGGTCCATGGACGGCTCACCCCTGAATCTGTCAATAAGATAGTGAGCCAGGTCCATGAAGCGGAGGAACTTACTCCGACAAAGTGATATATACGATGTCCTGGGAAAGAGATAAAAAGAATGGAAGCTGGGTAGTAAAGGTAGGGCTCGCTTCCTGCGGAATAGCCGCTGGAGGCCAGAGAGTCTATGATGCTCTGAAGGCCAGCCTTATTGCCCACGGTTTAAAGAATGTAGAACTTAGGCGGACCGGGTGCATGGGCCTGTGCTACAGCGAGGTCCTGGTCGAGGTCTTTCCACCGCAGGGCAGGCGCGTGTTCTACAGAAACGTTACCCCCGAACAGGTCCAGCGCATAGTCGAGGAACATATAATCGGCGGCGAGCCTGTCGCCGAATGGGTTATACCTGCTGATGAGATAGATAACCTTTTGTCCAAGCAAAGAAGGATTGTGCTCCGAAACTGCGGCATAATCGACCCCGAATCCATAGATGACTATCTTGCCGGCGGCGGCTATAAAGCGCTGGAGAAGGTACTGCACAGCATGTCACCCCAGGAGGTAATCGATGAGGTTACCAGGTCCGGCTTGAGGGGAAGGGGTGGAGCCGGCTTCCCCACCGGCGTCAAATGGGGTTTTGCCAGAAAGTCTCCGGGCAGTCAAAAATATGTGATATGTAACGCAGATGAGGGAGACCCCGGTGCTTTCATGGATAGAAGCGTTCTGGAAAGCGACCCGCACAGTGTTATCGAAGGGATGTTAATAGCTGGATATGCTATTGGCGCTTCCGAAGGATATATTTATGTCCGGGCGGAGTATCCGCTGGCAATTCATCGATTAGAGATAGCCCTGGCCCAGGCTGGAGAGAGAGGATTTATCGGTGAGGGTATCCTGGGCTCTGACTTTGATTTCAACATAAGCATCAGGCAGGGAGCCGGTGCTTTCGTCTGCGGGGAGGAGACGGCTCTTATGATGTCTATAGAGGGACGGCGGGGAATGCCGAACTTCCGTCCACCGTTTCCTGCGCAGTCGGGGTTATGGGGTAAGCCCACCAACATCAACAACGTAGAGACCCTGGCTAACGTGTCCTGGATTATACTCAACGGCGCTGATGCCTTTAACGCTCATGGAACTGAGAAGAGCAAAGGCACCAAGGTCTTCGCCCTGGCGGGCAAGATAGCCCGCGGCGGACTGATAGAGGTCCCCATGGGCATATCCCTGAAGGAAATCGTCTTCGACATCGGCGGCGGGACCTCAAAAGGGCTGGGTTTCAAAGCAGTCCAGATGGGCGGACCATCCGGGGGTGTTATTCCTGCCAGCCTGGCTGAGACCCCTGTCGATTATGAGTCGATTACTAAAACCGGTGCCATCATGGGCTCGGGCGGACTGATCGTGATGGACGAGAGCGCCTGCATGGTGGACGTAGCCAAGTTCTTCCTTAACTTTACACAAGATGAGTCCTGCGGCAAGTGTACCTTTTGTCGAATAGGAACGTTACGCATGCTTGAGGTCCTGGATAGAATTACCAAAGGCGAGGGTAAAGAGGAGGATATAGAGCACCTTGAAGAACTGGCTCAAGGTGTGAAGAAAGCCTCGCTTTGCGGTTTGGGACAGACGGCACCCAACCCAGTATTGACCACGCTGAGGTACTTCCGTGATGAATATGAAGCCCATATCAATGAGAAGAGCTGCCCGGCTAAGAAATGCCAGGCCCTGATTACCTACGAGATTATCCCGGAGAAGTGCCCCGGGTGCGGGTTGTGTGCCAAATACTGTCCCGCAGATGCTATTTCAGGGGAGAAAAAGAAGCCTTACCTCATAGACAGTGACAAGTGCATCCGTTGCGGGCTGTGTATGAGTGTATGCCGTCTCGGTGCCATATCTGTCCATTAAGGAGATGAAATGGCTAAAATATCATTTATCTTAAACGGGGAAAAGGTTGAAGCGGAAGCAGGAAGCACTATCCTGGAGGCCGCTCAGCAGAACGGAGTCGAGATACCCGCCTTATGTCATGACCCGCGTCTGAAGCCCAGCGCTGCCTGCCGCCTTTGCTTGGTGGAAGTAGAGGGGGCCCGGGGAGCCATGCCTGCCTGTGCCGCTCCCCTGACAGAAGGCATGGTAGTGAAGACAATGACCGACGAGCTTGTTAAAAGCCGTCGGATGGCTCTGGAATTACTCCTCTCCGACCACTATGGCGACTGTGTTGCCCCGTGTAAATTAGCCTGCCCGGCCGGAATAGATATCCAGGGCTATATCGGGCTTATCGCTAATGGCGAGTACCAGGAGGCGTTGAAGCTGATTAAACGGTCTAACCCTTTGCCTGTTGTCATCGGGCGAGTATGTCCTCGCTTCTGCGAAACCAAGTGCCGGAGAAACCTGTTAGAGGGTCCGGTAGCTATAAATGCCTTGAAGAGATTCGTCGCCGACTATGCCCTGAATAACGGAACGCCCTATGTCCCCGAGGTCAAACCAGCTACCGGACACAGGGTAGCTATTATCGGTGGAGGCCCGGCGGGCCTATCAGCAGCCTATTATCTCGCTCTGGAGGGGCATGCGGTAACCATCCTCGAGTCGAGTCCAGAGCTTGGCGGAATGCTGAGATATGGAATCCCCGAATACCGCCTTCCCAAGGCGATCCTGGATAAGGAAATAAAGAGTATCACTGACCTGTGTCATGAGATTCGCTGCAATGTCTGGCTGGGTCAGGACTTCACCATTGATAGTCTTAAGAGTGACGGTTATGAAGCAATCTTCCTGGCCCTCGGTGCTCAGGCGAGCCAGAAGATGAAGGTAGAGGGAGAGGACTTACCGGGTACTCTTTCCGGGATAGGATTTCTGAGAGATGTAGCTCTGGGGCAAAAGGTAAGCCTGGGACAAAAGGTAACGGTTATCGGCGGCGGCAATACAGCCATTGATGCCGCCCGAACCGCCCTGAGGCTGGGCTCCAGCGAGGTAACCATTGTCTACCGAAGGTCAAGGGATGAGATGCCAGCTAACAATGAGGAAATAGAACAGGCTGAGCAGGAAGGAGTGAAGTTCCACTTCCTGGCAGCACCTGTGAAAATAAGCGCCAGAAATGGTAAGGCTTGTACTATGGGGTGCATCAAAATGGCTTTAGGGGAGCCGGATAGCTCAGGGAGGCGAAGACCGGAACCGATAGCCGGCTCGGAGTTTACCATAGATGTAGATACGGTAATTGCCGCTATCGGTCAGACTATGGAAGCTTCCTGGGTTCAGGATGGGCAGATAGAGTTCAACCGCCGGGGATATATTAGTGTCAATGAAGAAACAATGGAGACTTCCCTGGAATGGGTATTCGCTGGCGGCGACTGCACTTCAGGACCAGCTACCGTAGTCGAGGCGGTAGCTGCCGGAAAAAGAGCAGCAACTTCAATAATCCAGTATCTTAACGGTCAGCCAATTTCACCGCCCAGGAAACCGTACAACTGCAGCAAAGGCGAGTTGCAGGATATTGACATCGAAGACTACGCCGATGTGCAGCGTGTTCCCAGAGGTGAAATGCCGGCTCTCGACCTGAAGGCACGGAAAGGAAACTTCGCTGAAATTGAGCTCGGGTTCACCGAGGATATGGCCAGAAGTGAGAGTGAACGCTGTCTGGCCTGTGGCTGCCAGGATGTATTTGAATGCAAGCTACGAGAACTGGCTACCGAGTATGATGTTGACGATACTAAATACAGCGGCCGCAAGCACCATTTGCGGATAAGAGAGAACGAACACCCTTATATTGTAAGAGACCCGAACAAGTGTATATTGTGCGGTCGTTGTGTCCGGATATGCGACGAAGTTGAGGGTATCAGCGCTTTAGGATTTTTCAATCGAGGCTTTGATACCATGGCGGGGCCGGCCCTTGATATTCCGCTATGCGAAACAGCCTGCGATTCCTGTGGCCAGTGTATCTCAACGTGTCCTACGGGAGCGCTGACTCCAAAGGCACAGCTGCCCAAACAGGGGCCGTGGGAACTCGAACCTGTACCAACCACCTGCCCCTACTGTGGGATTGGCTGTCACCTGGAGCTGAATGTTCTCGGAGACAAGGTAGTAAAGGTTACCTCCCCACTGGGTAGCCCGGTGAATGACGGTAACCTGTGTAAGAAGGGCCAATTTTACCCGACGACACTGCACAACCTGAAGCGGCTCCGCACCCCGCTGGTTAAGCGAGATGGCAAGCTGGTTGAAGCTAGCTGGGAGGAGGCTATAGCCTTAGCCGGTAAGGGACTGAAACAAATCAGGGATAAAATCGGCAGCGACGGGTTAGCCGTCTTATCCTCCCCCAAACTGACTAACGAGGAGAATTACCTGATCCAAAAGCTGGCTCGAGTTGCCCTGAGAACCAACAACATAGGTTCCCTGGCCACTACCGGGGTGAATGAAAGCACAATGAAATGCCTGGGCAGTGATGCTTCCACTTGTTCTTACAGCGACATCCTGGGCAGCGACCTTGTCCTTGTCTTTGGCTGCGATATTAGCGAAGAGTATCCTGTAATTGCAATGAAAGTCAGGGAGGCGGTTGGCAGGGGCAGCAATTTGATTACGCTTAATCCCCACCCCACCAAGATAGATTCACTGGCAAGAATTGCTCTAAAGGTCAATCGCCGAACAAGCGTAGATTTGCTTCAGACAATGGTGGGTTATATCACAGCCTATGACCTCGTCGACCACGACTTTATCAACGCTAGAACCAGCGGCTTCCGAGATTTCGCTTCAGCAATGAGAAGATATTCTCTGGGAGAGATTGCCAATGTACCCTGGATAAGACCTTCCAAAATTATCGAGGCGCTACACCTCTACATCCGCGCTCGAAATCCAGTGATAATAGTAGATGCTAATACGGCTACACCCGCTGAATTAGCCCTACTCTGTGAACTGGCATTGATTACCGGTAATGTAGGACGAGATGGTGCCGGTATAATCATCCTCCGCACTGCGGGCAATGCTCAGGGTCTGATTGACATGGGGATGGACCCGGACTACCTTCCCGGGCAAAAGCCAATCACCAATGTGGCTGCCAGAAAAAGATTCGAGGCTGTCTGGGGCGAACCTGTACCTGTCACAAAGGGCAGAAATTCTATCGAAATCATCCAGGGAGTGGAGAGAGGAGCCATCCACGGTGTCCTTGTTATGGGCAGCGATGCTGCCGGCGAAATGAGGAACACTATCTTCGAACTCCCGATTTTCTCCGTGCTTATAGACACTGTGTTTCCTGAAGAGCCACCCTACCCCGATGTAGTCCTTCCCGGGGCTACTTTTGCTGAAAGTGATGGTACTTACACCAATTGTGAACGGCGGATACAGCGCCTGCATCGTGCTATCTCTCCACCGGCTGGTAAGCAAAACTGGGAGATTATTTCAGCTTTAGCAACTTCGTTGGGCTATCCGATGAATTATCCAGAAGTCTCAGACATCTACCAGGAAATTATCGGACTTGTTCCACCTTATAAAATTGCTGAGGATAATAAGACAGCCGAAGAGACAACACAATGGCCATTATCCGAGAATCGAAAGTTTCATTTCGGTAACAGCCTGGCTCGCCCCAACCCCCTTGAACTTCAGAACTATGAAATCCTGGAAGCTTTAGAAAGCTTGTCGTAAGTCCTGTCTTTTTGTAATGACCTTTCCATCAACGGATTTTCCCCTACTTGAGGCTTAGGAAGTCCGAGTTATATTCCTTAATTAGCCCGGCATCGACAAGTTTGCTTATCGTCATTGTTCAATTTCGGCGGTGCCGGGTTCGGTGACGGGTTCGCGCCCGCTGAACACTCCACCAGTAATGGCGAGGACGCCGGGAAGCAGCATAAGACCGGTCAGTGCCATAAGCACCCCTCCAGCCACACCCCATTTAAGCCCAGATTCATCCTTTTTCGTCTTCCTCCAGGCAACGAGGGCAAGAATCCAGCCGACGGGTCCGATAAGGGCAGCCAACGTAATAAGTATGTTTACCCACCACATAGGCCCAGGCCCTACTGGAAGAGTCCCCTCATTAACCACATATCTGATGATACCTACTGCGGGGGATGCCCACATCCATACCCCTAAGCTGAAGCTGACCAGCAATACCGGACTACTTTTTCCTATTTGTACCAATCTTGTTGCCCGAAACTTATCCCATAGAAAACCAACCAGTGCGCCAAAGGCCAGAGCGGATATGATACCAGCCAACACCATACTAATTGCTGGCAGGGTAACCTGCACGCCCGCCACTGCTGTGGTCACCACCCATACAGTCTGACCTGCATCAGTGGGCCATTGAGGTATTGTCGTATAAATAAGTTCAACCAGCACAATTACCCAGAGGAATCCCGAGAACATCACTCCCTTTTTAACGCTCGTAGTGCCGGGCAGGAGATTACACAGGGCGGCGAAAACAGCCCCAAATATGATTCCCTGGAATATCCGGCCAACAATCGAGCCAGTCAAAAGTAAGGGATCCGTTAACTCAAGTGAGATGCCAAGTCCGGCTGCCGTAATAATCGGAAACTGAAATGAGAAACCCGTTAACTCAAGTATGACGGAGACGATTAAGTAGACCCCCGCAACAGCCGCGCCGGCTTTGATTCCCCGTCCGAAATCAGCCAATCATTCCACCTCACTATACATTCGGCAAAATTGCTTATCGTTATTGCCCAATTGCGGCAGCGCCGGGCTCGCCGACGGGTTTGCGCCCGCTAAATACCCCGCCAATAATGGCGAGGATGCCGGGAAGCAGCATAAGACCGGTCAGGGCCATAATTACCCCTCCGCACATACCCCACTTAAACCCGGATTCGCCCCTTTTCGTCTCCCTCCAGGCGGCGAAGGCAAGAACCCAGCCGGGGAGTCCGAGAAAGACAACCGACACATAAAGTACGCCATACCACCAGAAAGGCCCTGGCTCTATTAAAGGAGCCCCACGAATAACCACACCTATGGCGAAGCCTATTGCAGAGAGCGCCCACATCAATCCCCCCAAGATGAAGCTGACCAGCAATACCGGCCTCCCCTTTCTTTCTTCTGTCACTTTCTTCGCCTTGAGCCTATTCCATATGGCACCAACCAACGTGCCGAAGACCAGAGTGGATATAATGCCAGCCAATGCCGGCCAAACCGATGACAGGCTGATCATTCCACTGTAATAAGTCCCGGAACCCGAGATGCCATCGGCATGCCAAGCCCACCCAGGGGTTGTGTAAATAACCTGAATTACAGCGACTATCCAGAGGAACGATGAAAGCACCACCCCCTTCACAATGCTGTTAGTGCCGGGGAGGAAATTATACAGGGCGGCGAAAACCACCCCGAATATGATTCCCCGGACTATATAGGGGACTATATTGGTAAGGATCAAGGTAATCACGAATGAGGGGTACATTAACGCCTCCCATGTGAATAGGGTGAGCCCGGTTCCGTGTAAAAAAAAGTGCGGGACGATGGAAAAAAAGTAGTAAATTACTCCCAGTATCGCAGAGATAGCTAAGTAGATGCCCGCTGTGGCTACACCGGCTTTGATGCCCCGCTTGAAATCAGCCATTTTTTACATCCTTGACTATTCTCATCATTCTTTTTACACTAAGGAAGTTATTATACCATAAAGTTAGCTGGGGAGGAATTGCAATGAAGGATAAAAATCCGATAGTTATAATCATCTTGGTTGGTCTGGCCATTATTGCCGCCGTCGCCGCCTATACCTTTCTCAAACCGGAGCCCGAGCCCAAAGTCCACTCTGCAACTTACGGTTATTATTTCCAGGAATCTAGAGTAGGGGAGCTACAATTCTCACTAGTCGGCACTGAAACTTATCAATTCGAAGGAGAGTTCAACATAGATATTACCATCGGAGAAGTTGGGGCGACTTTTGATGGAGAGATTGGAGGTTTCATGAATTCAGTGCCTCGATCCACTTCTTTGGGAGGGGGTTACGAGGACTCTTCTCTGCCATTTCCGACGGCAATAGATGCAGGCATTTTTGTCGACGTAACCAGGGAGATGACGTTATTACTACCACCAGAACGCTGGGGGTCCATTGATGTGGGGTACTCAGAGCAGTTCACCTACTTCGTCCCTTTTAGTGGTGTAGCGGAGGTAACCGTGGAGATGATTGCCATCGAAAAAGAGGACGTTGTGGTTCCCTCCGGCACCTATGAGAATTGTTTCGTGGTGAATGGAACACAACCTGAGATGGAACTGGAGATGACACTCTGGGTAACTGAGCAAGGTGTTGTGCCCCAGGCAGAAATTACAATGGCCGTGCGAGGCGTTGACCATCTTACGTTAACAATGAAACTTGAACATCATGAATAAAAGAATGATAGCATTCCTTAGCTCCATTCCCAAAACAGGTGCCGCCCATTTAACCGTGGACGAAAGCTAAGATTGCCAGGTCGCTTATTAAGGTCGTTAAATCCCGCTCTGGCTTAAGTCTTTTTTCCTTCTTTGAGGCTTAAGAAGTCCGAGTTATATTCCTCAATGAGACCGGCATCGGCAAAGCTGAAGTAGCGATTCTCGCCTATTATGATGTGATCCAGGACCTTAATCTGGATTGTGGGGACACGATAACATAGAACTTCTACCGTTCAGCGTGCGTGTTTAATGCCGCATGGTCACAATACAATATCCCCAGTCAGTGTAATGAGGTAACAAAACAAGTAATTGTTGGCCGTACTGCACAGTCTGGACAAAGGTGTAATGCTGACGACTTCACATTGGATCCTGCCCTACTTGAGGTGTTTGCTACAAAGTTGTGGTACTATTGCGGACGACGCGCAATGGGATCCCTTTCCTAACGAAACCTCCTCCGGAGGGAAGAGCGATACCAAAGATTC
>Ga0209636_10003014_pt1 | contig 17178 bp, 15 predicted proteins | sample DeeMarSWOR152_54_FD_187464 | JGI IMG/M metagenome (GOLD analysis project Ga0209636, IMG submission 187464) | Marine sediment microbial communities from White Oak River estuary, North Carolina - WOR-1-52-54 (SPAdes) (version 2) | ecosystem: Environmental > Aquatic > Marine > Intertidal zone >...
TCCCGGGCGCTTTTTCCCGTTGCCGGGCCTTTGTAATCTCCGCCGACGTCTGGTATGCCACGGACATATTGGGTGAGCGGGTACCAGGACCGGCGTTGGTGGCCAACTTTGAACCAGCATTGGCCCTGCTGGCGACATGGCGCGAGGATGCCAACCGCTGGGTACGCCGGACCGTCGGTGTCAGCGTTCACTTCTGGGCCAAACGCTCACGCGGAGCAGCGGAGCATGTGCAAAAGGCCAAAGCACTTTTGACCTATTTGGAGCCTATGTTCGAGGAGTGGGATACAGATGCCATCAAAGGCGTGGGCTGGGGGTTGAAAACGTTGGGCAGATATTATCCCGACATGCTGGCAGACTGGCTGGCAGAGCAGATCGTCCATCGCCGACGCCGTTGCCGGAAATTGATGCTACGCAAGGCCCTTACCTATCTCTCGGATGAGCAGCGTACCCGCGCCACGAGAAATGCATCCTGATGAGACTGAAATTCCAGGAGTACCGTGCCCGTAAGATTGTCAACGTCCATCGCCACGTGGACGGCCCGTGGTTCTGGGACAAATACACGGCAAACCCCTATGTGGGCTGCCGGAGCGGCTGTGAGTTCTGCTACCTGCGCGGGAGTCGGTACCTTGGACGGCGCGATCCAGATTCATTCGACACCTTAATCCAGATCAAAACGAACGCCGTAGACCTATTACGGAAGGAGCTCACTCCTCTGGATCACGATGTGATCGCTTGTGGTGATTGGCAGCAGCCAGCCGAAGACCGCTACCGCTTGTCACGCGGCATGCTGGAAGTGGTTTCCGACTTAGGCTTTCCACTGTTCATCGTCGAACGTTCGCCGCTGCTCATTCGCGACCTGGACCTCCTTGTAGAAATCAACCAGAAAGCCTGGGTGGGGGTGGTCTTCAGCATATGCAGCCTGGATCAGACCTTGAAGCGGGCCTTTGAGCCGCGCAGTCCAGGTGTGAATGGCCGACTGCGTGCCATGGCGCAGCTGGCCAACTCTGGCATATTGGTTGGCACCGCCCTGATACCTGTATTTCCCTTCGTGGCTGACGACGAAGCACAACTGGAAGAGGTCGTACGTGCCACAAAAGACCATGGAGCATCGTTCGTATTGGGGGGTGCACTGACCATGGATGGCGCCCAGGCCGAGCGGACGCTCGAGGTGGTCCGACGGTTGGATCCCATGCTGGAGAATCGCTGGCGAGAGCTGTACAACTGGGAGGCCGGGGGAACACCAAACTATGGCCCTCCCCGGGCACACAGTGCCCGGCTAGGGCTGCTGATCCGTGAGTTGTGCGTGCGGCATGGGGTGATGGATCGCATGCCGCGCTATGTCCCACCAGGACCGTTGGCCGTCAACAAGCGCATTGCCGAACTGTTGTTCCTCAGGACCTACGGCCTGGAATTGGAGGAGGCCCAAGAATATCGTATTTGGGCTTATCGCAAGGCGGCCTGGGCAGTGGATGAGTGGCCTGACAGCATTGCCGAATTGTATCAAGCTCAGGGTGAGGCAGGACTGCGGAGACTGCCGGGAATCGGCGAAAGCCTGGCGGGAGAAATCGCCAGATGGTTGCGTGACGACGGAATGGGGCTGCGGAACGCGCCTATCACGTCGCCCTGACATAAGGTATGAGAGGGTAGGTTCGAGCAAAGAGGAGACCTACCCAGATAAGAAAGGAAAACTTATGGATACGGAAATAAAGGAGAGATTCCTCCGACTCTGGAAGAAGTATTTTGATGGAGCAGAGCTGCCAATTGCCTTCTATTACAGAGATGAAGAAACCTCTGTGGAGGTCGTGAAACCTCCCTCGGACCATCGATGCCTGATCGCCGACCTATCCCTAGCACGGAAGGGGAAATCTCTCTGTTTTGACGCTGATTCAATCGGCTGTGGGGGTGCAAAAAGGTACCTTGGATTCACGCAGCAGATCATGCCGAACTTCGACTATTTTCTTTCCTGCGGCATTCCTGGAACACTGGAGGGCGAGCGATACAAGAAAACACCCGAACTGGTGAGAGAGGCAATGAAAAACCTGACTCAGTTCACGGCACCGGCACGATACATTGTCTTCAAAAGGTGGGATGCTCTTGAAGAGACGGAGAATCCTGATGTGGTGATCTTTTTCGCAGCGCCCGATGTCCTATCCGGTCTCTTCACCCTTGCAAACTTTGATGAGGGCGAGCCAAACGGAGTTTTTGCCCCTTTTGCCGCGGGCTGTGGCTCGATTGTGCAATATCCCTATTTTGAGAAAGACTCTGATCGGCCGAGGGTTATTCTTGGAATGTTTGACGTATCGGCCCGACCGTACGTCTCGAAGGACGTTCTTACCTTCTCAGTACCAATGAATAAGTTTGTCCAGATGATTGATAACATGGAAGAAAGTTTTCTCATCACACCCTCCTGGAGCAGGGTAAAGAAGAGAATCGTATAGGAAAGGGATTTGTGTTTGGGCAACTGGCCCTAAACCAATGACCCCTGGAAGCCGATAAGTTTATCAGGCACGGGATTAATGTTCACCTCAACTCACGGTCTGTCGGGTAGAGGGAAGAAAATGAAGCGATATACTTTCGGTAGACTCTCCATGGTCTTGCTCTTGTGTCTGGTCATCGTACCTTCCATATCCGCCGAGACCCTGGAGTCGCCCCATTTCGTCATCATATATCAACCATCTGATTCGTCCCTGGCTAGAGCCATCGCCGGATCAATAGAAAGAGCACGAGAAACCCTCACAGAGGAGTTGGGGGTGGGCCACGAAAATTTATTGAAGATCAAGTTCGTCTCATTCCTGCCCAGCACGTGTAAGGCCCGATATTTGCCTGATCGCACGACCATGGAGGTTCTTACAAAAGAAGCCATGACCAGAAGCTTTGGTGGAGAGTGTCCCCCCTTCCGATTCGTCGAGGGAATCCTCTGGCATGAATACATCCATTTTCTCCAGCATCGAGCTATGAAGCGTTTCATCAAGGACCAGAATGCCCTCTGGTTCATTGAGGGGACTGCGGAGTATTTGGGAAGGCTCCGCTTTGTGAAGCCTTATTCTCCCGAGGTCGTCTGGAAGGAAGGACAAGCCATACTCTCAAGAGGTCGTCTACCTACCTTGGAAGATCTGAATCGCTACCATAGCACGAATCAATATCCCCTTGGCACGTATTTCTTTTCCGCTGATGCTGTCGCATTCCTGACTGACAAATGCGGGATCGACTCCTTAGGCCAGATCACTAAATGCAGAGGAAATGGGAAAGAGCTTCCAGAGTGTCTCTATCAGAGTCTTGGCATTGATCTTAAGACCTTTGAGAGAGAATGGCACGATAACCTGGAAAAACGTTATAGATGCTACATTAGAAACTCCTGACAAGGGCGAGTTTTGACACGAAGTGGCCCGGAAGGGTGCAATCGCCTGAAGCGAGCCTTAGATTTATCAAAAAACCTCTGGGAAGAGCGAAAAGGGATTTGGCACTTCTCTAATCAGAGAAAAGATTCAATTTCAACGATTTGTTTCATCGCATCCCTGATACCTCAGGAAACTTCAGGTCCCAGACTCTTTGACAAGATTGGAGTGCTGTGCTAATCTACGGAGGTTTTAGGGATCGGAACCCTTCCTTACATCCCGCCGGATCAGGCCCAGCGACCTTGGCCACAAACAGAATGAAATGAATACCGCTCCTTTTCGAAAAGCCATCTGCGACGTCGTTGACGACCATGAACACTCTTCTACTACCAGAAAGAGAGGAGGTTGGATATGAAGAATTCAATCGGGGTGATTCAGTATGGACTGGGCCCCATTGGTCAAGCCATTGTCAGGGACTTAGCGAACAAGAAAGATATCCACATTGTGGGAGCCATCGATATTGATGATCAGAAGGTCGGAAAGGACGTGGGCAAAGTGGCCGGTCTAGACACTCCACTCGGAGTAAAGGTCTCCTCTAATTCGAAAGAGGTTCTTTCCAGCAAAAGGGCCCGCCTCGTCATTCTTTCGACCGTCTCATCGATCACAGGTTGTTACCGTCAGATTGAAGAGATTGTCGAATTCGGCAAGTATCTCATCTCCACCTGTGAGGAATTGGCCTACCCGTGGTCTACTCATCCGGATCTCTCGAGACGAATAGATGATCTGGCGAAAAAAAACGGGGTGGCCGTACTGGGCACGGGTGTCAATCCCGGATTTGCCATGGACTATCTTCCCATCGTGGTTTCAGGGATCTGCCGCGATGTGGAGAGGATCAGGGTTTTCAGGATTCAAAACGCCGCCCTTCGAAGACTTCCCTTCCAGCGAAAGATCGGAGCCGGACTCAAAAAGGAGGATTTCGAGAAGCAGAAGGATGAAAAACAGATTCGACACGTGGGGCTGACAGAATCAATCCACATGATCGCTCACGGGTTCGGCTGGGAATTGGACCAGACCGACGATGAGGTCTTTCCCATTCTGGCAGAGCGGCCCGTGGAAAGCTCTTCCATCAGGGTCGCTGTCGGGGATGTCAAAGGGATGCGGCAGCTTGGAAGGGGATTGAGAAACGGAAAGGAGTTGATTACCCTGGAGATGGTCATGACCCTGGGGCAAGACAATCCCCGGGATGTCATTGAGATAGAGGGAACCCCAAATGTGAGACTCGTCTTTGAGGGAGGAATCCATGGCGACATCGCCACAGCCGCAGTCGTTGTCAATTCGATTCCTCAGCTACCGAAACTATCTCCAGGATTGAGAACGATGCTGGATATGCCCCCTGTGCATTTTTATGCCACATAACTTGATTAGGGGCGAGACGTGGAGGAAGCCGTGGATTTCCAAAGAACATATGTTGAAGACCATCAAGGTTCAAAGGGACTCTATGAAAGGGCCGTCGAGGTATTTCCCTCAGGCGTCACTCATGACTCAAGGTTTCTCAAACCTTTCCCCATCTATGTAACCGGCGCTCTGGGCGTCAAAAAATGGGATGTGGACAACCATGAGTACATCGACTACTGGATGGGCCATGGATCGCTGATTCTCGGCCATAGGTACCCCGATGTGGTGGAAGCCATTCACGGACAGTTAGACAGGGGAACCCACTACGGTGCCTGTCATGAGTTGGAAGTCGAGTGGGGGGAGAGGGTCGTCGAGATGGTGCCGTCGGCCGAAAGGGTCCGTTTCATGGCCTCAGGCACCGAAGCGACCTTAATGGCTATACGTCTGGCTCGATCCTATACGGGAAAGAGGAAAGTCATCCGGATAGCTGGTCATTACCATGGATGGCACGACGCTGTCTCTATTGGCGTCGTGCCTCCTTTTGACGTCCCCAATTCCAGTGGCATTCCCGAAGAATTGCTAAAACTCACCCTTGTCCTCCCCCCTGAGGACCTCCAAGAACTCAAGAAGCATTTGAAAAGAGATGATGATGTGGCCTGCGTCATTCTGGAGCCCTCCGGGGGGTTCTCGGGTGCCTTCCCTGCGACCGGTGACTATCTCAGGGCCCTGAGAGAACTGACACAAACGTTTGGGGTTGTTTTGATTTTTGACGAGGTCATCACAGGTTTCCGGTATGCTCCAGGAGGAGCGCAGGAATACTATGGCGTAACTCCGGATCTTTCCTCCTTTGCAAAAATCGTGGCAGGTGGACTTCCAGGAGGAGCCGTGGCTGGAAAAAGGGAAATCATGGAGTATCTCGAATTCAAAGAGGACACACAATGGAACCGTAATAAAAAGATCCTACACCCCGGAACATTCAATGCCAACCCTATGTCCGCGGCTGCTGGAGTGGCGACCCTGAAAATCATAGCCCAGGGAGAGGTAATCCCCAAGGCCAACGAGAACGCCCAGAGTATCCGTAACACTCTCAATCAGGTGATAGACCGCCATGGGATCAACTGGTGCGTCCATGGGGAACATTCCGTTGTTCATATCCTGATGAACCATCGCTGTCCTCAACAGGGCGCGTGTGACCGAAGAAGATGCACGTACGATTATAGACGGATCTATCAAAAGGATCCTCCCCTGCTCTCCATGTTCCGCTGTGCCATGTTGAGTCAGGGTGTTGATTCTATCGGCGATCACTGGTGGATTTCCTGGCTCCACTCGAATGACGTTGTGGAAAAAACCGGAGAGGCCTTTGACAAAACAATCAAAACGCTCAAAGAGAGCCTACCCGATCGTTTCAACACACCCTAGATCGTGCTGAGAAGAGCGACAAATCAAACGTTTTCAAGGAGCTACAGAGTGCGACAACGACCATCCGAACATCAGGGATTTATTTTCGTGAACGGAAAAGGAAGATACTTTGACATTCCACAGGATTGGGAGGTCATCTGCCAGTCTACCCCGCGGAAAGCACTGGCGACCAATGATTCAGTGAGAGAGATGGTGAAAAGATCCCTGGAGAATCCTATCGAATCGAGAAGAATCCGGGATCTTGCCAATCCAGCCTCCAAAGTGGTCATCCTCATAGACGATGACACCCGACCAACTCCTGTGAGGGACGTTTTGCCATCGGTTTTGGATGAACTGCGCACGCGTAACGTACCCCGGGGGAACATCGATATTGTGATAGCCCTCGGCACCCACCCGGCTCTGGCGGGCGAAAGGCTTTTGAAACGGCTCGGGAAAAAAATTCTCAGAGACTATCAGGTAACCAATCACGACAGTTGGGCTCATGACTTGGTCCCTATTGGCCGAGTGCGGGGTATCGAGCTACGAATCAACCCCATCGTTGCCCGGGCAGACCTCAAGATTGGTATCGGTGCCAATATCCCCCATCCTTTTGCTGGGTTCGGAGGCGGCCCTAAAATCGCCATGCCCGGAATCTGTGGATACGATACCATTCGAGAACATCACACCAGTACATTGATGGAGCACGGCTCCTATTTGGGAAGATTAGAAGGGAACCCGTTCTACGACTTCATTTGTCAGGCATCCGAGATTATTGACCTGAGTTATGTGATCGATTGTGTGGTCGATTTCCAGGGCCGGGCCGTGCAGATCGTTTCAGGCCATCCAATCAAGGCCCATGAGGCGGGCATCGGAGTCTGTCGAGAAATCTATGGGGTTGAGTGCGGGGAAGAGGCTGATCTGACCATCGCATCGGCCTATCCCCACGACGAGGGGCCTCAGATCATCAAACCCATCCTTCCGGCTGTTATGACCACCAAGAAGGACGGGATTCTGATCCTCGTCGCCTCCTGTGAAACCGGTTTGGCAGAGCCCTTCCTGGAAATGTTCGACCGCGTTCGCTCGCAGAATCCTGAGAACCCCATGAAGACGGTCGTTGACCATATGAAAACAAGGAAGGCCTTTGTTCCACATAGTCCCATGGACTTCAACTGTGCGATTCAGATGAACTTTGCCTGCCTGAGAGACATCAGAGTCATGTTGGTTTCAGAAAACGTGACCGAGCCGCAGGCCTCAAGGATTGGATTCACCCACGCCCCAGACCTGGAAACGGCCATGAACTTGGCTCAACGCCTAATGCCGAACGCAAAAGTCAACGTTTTTGCCGCTGGAGGGATCGCCTTACCATTGGTTCGAAAGGAGGTCAATCTTTTCCGTTCTTAAAGGGCTGGTGCCGGAAAGTCTTAGTGCTTGGAAAGACGGTTGTGAATGGCTGCGATGAATTTGGGTGTGGTCCCGCAACACCCTCCGACAACATTGACCCCTTCCAGTAGCATCGTCTGGATGTCCTCAGCAAACTCTTCAGGTGTCTGGTTATAGACGGTTTTTCCGTTCTTAACCACGGGTCTTCCAGCATTGGGCTGAACGATGAGAGGAAGGCTTGTGCTCTCTCTGAGAATCTTCGCCAGAGGAATCATTTCCCCGCTTCCCAAGGTGCAGTTAACCCCAACCGTATCGGCTCCTTCGCTCTCCAGGGCTTTCACGCAGGCCACCGGTGTCTCTCCCATCATGGTGAAATACCTGTGGTCTTTCCGCTCAAATGTCATCGAGACAAACACGGGGCAACGGCCGACCCTTCGAGCCCCTCTCAGGGCAGCCAGAGCCTCCTGGAGGCTAAACATGGTTTGAATGACAACGAGATCCACACCCCCTGAAACCAGGGCCCGAGTTTGTTCGGCGAAGACATCTTCTAAGTCCCGGGCTTCAAGGCTTCCAACGGGTGCGGTTAATTCGCCACAGGGCCCGATATCTCCTGCCACGAAATTGTCTGGAGGACAGACCGATTTGGCCAGTTCAACCGCAAGCGCATTAAGTCGATAGGTTTCGTTCTCCAGTTTCTTTTTTCTCAGCTTTAGTCGATTTCCCCCAAACGTATTCGTCAAGACCACATCGGAGCCCGCCCCAAAATAGCACCGGTGGATTGATTTGACGATCTGGGGTTTGTCGCGATTCCACGTTTCAGGGACATCTCCCGCCTGCAGGCCCTCAGCCATCAGCATCGTCCCCATGGCTCCGTCAAAAAGAACCACCCGTCTCTTCGCCAATTCAAGAACATTTTCTCGATGGTCCGTCTTTATCACCTCTCACAAATCGTAAAGGTTCCGAGGCATTCAATCATTCAATCATACGATGACGATATTGACCCCTCATACAGTCGATAGGTTTTATAGACTCTGCCCCCAAGCATCTCGATCGGTCGACGCATCAGCACATTGTCCTCCAGAATCCAGGACAACTCACTCCGTTCAAAACCTCTTTTGAGCCCCCTCTTGAAGGTCTCCAAATAAAGGAGTGCTTCAATTCCCCGCTTCTGATATCCATATTTCACCCCCAGAAGCATGGTTCGTAGGTCTTTGATCTTCCTGGAATAGTAGAGAAACTTCAGGGCGCCGATCAATCCGATCTTTCCGTCGAGTCGCCTGAAGACCAGGTTGTAATCTGGGAATGAGGCAACAAAAGCCACCGGCTCACCCTTGATCTCCGCGAAGAGAACAAGGTCTTTGACCACCAAAGGCTTTAGCCGGGAGGCCAGAAAATGAATCTCCGATTCTGTCATGGGCACAAAACCCCAGTTGTCTCTCCAGGCATCATTATAAATGTCCCTGAGGATTTGGAGTTCCTCCTCTATTCTGTTCAGCCGGACCGGACGAATCGTAAGATCAGGCAACCGCCTTTGAGCCCGAGCAGCAAACCTTTCCAGCCTTTCGGGAGGGGTGTCGGAATCGATGATGTAGGAATAGAGGTCTCGACATTTCTCCAGCCCACAGGCCTTCATCAACTCGGTATAGTAGGGGGGATTATACGGCATCATCAACACAGGAGCCAAGTTAAACCCCTCCACGAGGAGACCGCATTCATCGTTTGTCGAGGGGTTGAAGGGGCCCCGGATGGTGTTCATCCCGCGTGCCCTCCCCCACTTCCTGACCCTGTCGATAAGGGCGCACGCAACCTCTGGGTCCCTGATGCACTCAAAAAAACCAAAAAAAACGGCTTCGTCATGACTAAAGTCGACATAATTTCTGTCTAGGATAGCAGCCACCCTCCCAATTGTTTCGCCCCCCTTTCGGGCAAGGAACAGTTCCATCTCACCGTGTTCAAAGAAAGGGTACTTGGGACTGAACATGACCATCTGTTCTTTGATTAAAGGTGGAACCCAGAGGGGATCGTCCCCATAGATCTTCCATGGGAATTGAATGAATTCCTTGACTCCCTTTTTTCCCGTGGCTTTCTCGACAGTAGTTTCCTGCGCCACCTTTCCCCTCCATATTCGGGGCGTCAGGCTATACGATACCCATGGCTCTGCCCACCGTTCCAAAGGCCTCCAGGACCGCGTCGAGCTGCTCTTCTGTATGCGTAGCCATGTAGCTGGTTCGCAAGAGTTCTCTGCCAGGGGGGACTGCGGGACTGATGACGGGGTTTACGAAGACCCCACAATCCGAAAGGGCCCGGCACATGCCATAAACTTTCTCTTGGTCTTTGACGAGGACGGGAATGACCGGAGTCTCACTCACGCCCGTATCAAAACCGAGCTCGTCGAATCCGTCCCTCATCTTCCGGGTATTCTCCCAGAGTCTCTCGCGCAACTGAGGTTCGTCACGAATCACATCGAGGCAGGCACTGACCACGGCCACAAGAGCAGGAGGAAGGCTTGCACTAAAGATCTGGGAGCGACCTAAGTGTTTGATCCAGCTGACCACTTTTTGCGGCCCCGCAACAAAGCCACCAACCGCCGCAAGAGACTTGCTGAAGGTTCCCATCACCAGGTCTGCCCCATCATCCATACCGAAATGCTCTTCCGTTCCTCTCCCTTCCTTTCCAAGAACGCCGATCGCGTGAGCGTCGTCGAGAAAAACCCGGGCCCCGTGTTTTCCAGCCAGCTGAACTATTTCGGGAAGCCTGACGATATCCCCTTCCATGCTGAAAACACCGTCGACAATGATCAGTTTTGCCTGACCGACCTCTTTCTTGAGAATCCGCTCCAGATCATTCATGTCGTTATGACGAAACTTGACCATCCGTCCGAACGAAAGGCGACAACCATCGATGATACTCGCATGGTCATACTGGTCAATGACCACAAGGTCGTGACGGCCTACCAGTGATGAAATCGCCCCAAGATTGGCCTGATAGCCTGTCGAAAAAATCACAGCCGCCTCCTTCCGGACAAAGGCGGCAAGTTTCTCTTCCAATTCCTCGTGAATCAAAAGGTTGCCGTTGAGAAACCGCGATCCCGCGCACCCACTTCCATACGTCTCGATCGCACCGATGGCGGCCTCCTTGATCCGGGGATGCGTCGTCAGCCCGAGGTAGTTGTTGGACCCGATCATGATCATTTGTTTCCCATCGAGCGTCACCTCTGGACCCTGTGGAGAATCGAGTCCCCTGAAAAAGAAATAGGCCCCTCTCGCTTTTCTCTCTTCGACCCCGTTGAATGCAAAACATTTCTCAAGGATATCCATCTTGAGCGTCCCCTATTAGTTTAGCCACCCCTGCGCTCGATACCACGCCACGGTCGCAGTAATCCCTCCCTTGAGATCAAAGGCCGGAGAGAAGTCTAGTTCAGACATTGCCTTCGTGGCATCACAGCACCAGTTCGGCTGGATCATTTCCTGAAACCTCTCTTTGCCATATACTCGAGGTCTCTCGGACCGCTTTGAGATCCAATCCACCAGGTTGGCAGACCATCGGAGAATACTGATTGGAAGGCTGAGATGAACCGTCCGCACTCCCATGACCTCGGCGATCGTTCTGCCAAAATCCCGCCAATCATAGACATTTCCGTCCGAAACAAAGAATATCTCACCACTCGAAAGGTCCTTTGTACCAGCCAAGACCATGGCCGACACCAGATCACTCACATAGCAGAGGCTGAGTCGATGTTCCATTCCCCAGAGGCCGATCTGGACCCCCCTCCCAATGGATCGAAATAGTGTCAAAAGATCCCGATCCCTTGGCCCATAAACGGTGCAAGGCCGGAGAATAATCACGCTTAATTGGTCTCGCGCCTTGAGGACGGCCTCTTCGGCCTGGCGTTTGCTCCTGCCATAGTGCGTAATGGGCCAGCATGGATCTGTCTCTACGGACAAGCCGTTCCCTTCGCATGGACCAACTGCGGCCTGACTGGAAAGGTAGATAAATCGCTGAAGATCTGGGTTTCTCTCAACGCAAGCCCTGATCAGATTCTCTGTTCCCAGGGCATTTATACGATAGAATACACCATTCTCTGTCGTTTTTGTTACCCCCGCCACGTGGTAGATCCGGTCAACCCCTTCAACAGCCGACGCAACGGAGAAAAAATCTGCGCAATCACCCTGAAAGATCTCAACGTTGAGGCCTCGGATCCATTCACGAGAACTCGTTTTCCGGACCAGACAACGAACCTCCTCGCCCTGCTCCAGAAGGGCCTCCACTAAATGGCTTCCTATGAACCCGGTTCCCCCTGTGACCAGTGACTTCGTGGGTGTCATACTCCTGGCTTAAAGTAGAAAAGTGTATCAAAAAAACGCTACGATTGTAATGGCGTGTGAAGAGAAAGGCAACAAAAAAATGGATAGCCTCCTTCGCGGTCTGTCTTGTCAATCCTCATGGGAAACCATATGATATCTGTGAGGAGGAATTCGTATGAAGGTAAAGGTTCTTCTGCTTTCCGCTGTCGCGCTTTTCTCGCTGGCCACGAATCATGTCCAAAGCCAGGAACCGGCCTCCTACCCTTCCCTGGTGTCGGCCATCAGGGTTGAACCTCCTCTGGAGTTCTGCGGCGAAGAGGCTCCTATTGGAGTCCAGGAAGTTCGGGAGAGGCTGGAGAAGGAACTCCTCCTATCCCTATGGGACCGGCCTCAGGTGATCCTCTGGCTGAAGCGCTCCCGCCGCTATTTCCCCCATATCGAAGAGATGCTGAAAGAGAATGGCATGCCCGATGACCTCAAGTATATCACTATCGCTGAGAGTGCCCTGCGACCTCACGCGGGCTCCAAGAAGGGGGCGATTGGGTTCTGGCAGTTCATGAAAGATACGGGGAGGAAATACGGTCTCGTGATCAGCGAATACACCGACGAAAGACGAAATCTGTTCGCCTCGACCAGAGCCGCCATCCGATATTTCCGACACCTCCACAATTTGCTGGGATCCTGGACCCTCGCTGCCGCCGCATACAACTCAGGGGAAGAGGGGGTCAGAGCTGAGATGCTCGAACAACAAACCGATAACTACTACCAGCTTTACCTCCCCCTTGAAACCCAACGCTTTGTCTTTCGAATTCTCTCGGCAAAGCTGATCTTGTCCGATCCGGACCGATATGGATTCAGGCTCTCGGAAAGCGACTACTACCCTCCCCTGGAATTCGACCGGATCCAGATCGAGTGCTCAGAGGAAACTCCTATCCGGATCATCGCAGAGGCAGGGAGGACCCATTTCAAGATGATCAAGGATTTGAATCCTGAAATCAGAGGCCACTACCTGGCCCCGGGGAACCACACCCTTCTGATTCCCAGGGGTGCATCTGGAGGCTTCCAGAGCCGGTATAGACAGCTTGTGAATCAGTGGTCTGGCTCTCGGAGCGAGCGAGTTTATGTGGTCAAGAAGGGAGACAGTCTCTCCTCCATCGCGGATCGGTTCAATGTTCCTCTGCCAGTTCTTATCATCTGGAACCGGCTTGACCTGAATGCTCACATTCATCCGGGTGATCGTTTGATTGTCTATCGCGACGACGTGCCGCTCACCCCGACAGATACAGAAGAGGATGAGGGCGAAACCGAGGCCTCTGAAGTCAGAGGACAGAAGTCAGAAAACAGGGGTCAGGAGTCAGAATAGGATTCAGGAGCCACGAGTCAGAAGCCAGAATCGAAACGCGTTAGGATGGAATCAGAGGGCTTTGTTGTTTTCCGTTTCATTCTGAATTCTGACTTGTTCGTTATGATTCTCACTCCGATACAAGAATACAGAAACTCTGGGGCCTCAAGTGGATGGAAGCCACGTCCCCTTCCTTGACCCTGATGCTCTTGGTAATCCGATAGCTGAAGGTTGCGTCAACAAAAAGGCCTCCACCATTGGGAAAGACCAAACGAACCATTCGCCGGCTCCCAAGATTGAATAGAGAGCCAACGGTCACTCGGAAGAGATTCTGTCGAAAAAATGGATTGATGGGTTTGTCTGGAGAGAGGATAACGATCTCCTCTGGCCGTATCCCTAGCTTCAGCGGTTGTCCAACCCGAACGGATCTGGAAGATTCGACTTCGAAGACAACGGACCCCACCTTACATTTCATAACCTTTCTCTCTGGGTCAACAGCAACGACCTCTGAATCGAAGATATTCTGCATGAGAAGGAAACTCGCGACCTTCTCAGTGGCAGGCCTGTTGTAGCACTCCTCAGGGGAGCCCCACTGCTCGATCCGTCCGTTGATCATGATGGCCATGTGTTCTGCCATGAGAAAGGCCTCTTCCTGATCGTGGGTAACGTGAAACACAGTAAGGTCGATTGCCTTCTGAAGCCTCTTGAGCTGGAACTGTACCTGACGCCTGATATAGGCGTCCAGGGCTGAAAAGGGTTCATCCAGGAAAAGGACCTTGGGCTTGGTAATAACAGCCCTCGCAAAAGCCACTCGCTGTTTTTCCCCACCACTCAGGGTTGAGATGTCCGGTCTTTCCATGACGTGGTCCAATTGGAGCTGAGCCGTGAGATAGTCGAGTCTCCTCTTCACCGTCTTTCCGTCGATCTTGCGGACCCTGGCTCCAAAAAGGATGTTCTCTCGGGGGTTCAGATGAGGAAAGAGACCCAGATCCTGCGGTACATAGGCAATGTGGCGATCTTCCGGGGGGAGGTGCGTGACGTTTTTGCCATCCAGAAGAATCTCTCCATTGTCCGGCGGTCTGATTCCAAGGATTGTCTCGAGCAGCAGGGACTTCCCGGCTCCTGTTGGACCCAGAAGCAGAAAGAATTCCCCTTTGTTGATCTCTAGGGTGACATCGTTTAGCACGAAGTTTCCGAAACGAGCGGACAGGTTTCGAACCGAGATCATAATACCCCAGTCTATCTAGTCGTCACTGAAAAATGCCCCTTTTCGCTCTCTGAACGACCTTTCTGACCCGTTCTAAGGCTCGTTGCGTTCGACCTTCTAAACTCGGCCTTCCGGCCTCAGACAGGTGAAGCTCGCCCCTTCGGGGACACTGCACTCGCCAAGACGGGTACCCCAGAAATCTCGTAACGTTCGCTCAAAGGACATTTTTCAGTATGAACTATCTAGGTTTTTCGAGTCAGCATGCGGATCGATATCAGAACAATCCCCGCCAAGACCACAATCATAATCATCAGGGCCACTGCCTTCTCTATTCTGACCGAAGCGAGGTTCAGATAGATACTGACAGGAATCGTTTCCGTTTTTCCTCTCACGGCTCCTGCAAGGGTCACACTGGCTCCAAAATCACCAACTGCCCGTGCCCAAGAGAGAATGAAAGCCGCAATCAGCCCACCTCGGGCCATTGGGAGGGTCACCCCTGAAAAAGCCTGCCACTGGCTGCAACCCAGGAATCGGGCCACCTGCTCAAGGCGAATGTCGATCGACTCGAAGCTCGTCTTGAGGACCCGAACGGACAGGGCAAAAGCAAGAAAGAACTGAGCTAGGACGATGCCCGGCACCTCGAAAACAAACTGAATCAAATGGGTCTCAATCCATTTCCCTGGCTGTGTTCTGAAAAAGAGGAGGAGTGCCGTGCCGAGGGCAATGGGTGATAGGATGACTGGAACGTCAAGGATGCCATCGATGATATTCTTGGCCCATGTCTGGTACCTCGCCAGGAAGTAGGCCGAAGGTATGGCAACAATCAGACCTATCGTGGCGGCTATCGAGGCAGTGAAAAGACTCAGCAGGATTGCAGACTGGACATCCTTATCAAGAAACGCTCGCAGCGGTTCCATGGGCCCCGAATAGAAAAACTGGGAGGCCACCACTACCAACACCATGGTGACGGCCAATCCTGTGAACGCAAACAATACAAAGGGAAACCAGCTTTTCATTTCCAGCTCTCGGGTAGCTCCCAAGTCCCTCCCACCGGCGCCTCTGGAAGCACGAACTCTCTCGCTTCCTCTTCTGTTACGAGGTAGTTCCACCTTTTGTATATGGCTCTAGCCTGGTCACTCAGCAAGAAGTCAATAAAAGCCCGTGCTCTCTTCCTGTCTTTACAAAAAGAACTGATGGCAATGGGTATGGTCCCGATTCGAGGGATTTGATCTGGCCGAAGCAGAATTGTCTCGATCCTCTCAGGATTCCAGTACGCAAACACTCGCCAACCAAGAATGGCGTCAACAACATTCAGGGTAATCAACTGGGCCGTTTTGGCACAGGAAGGTGCATGGGTCCTGATCTTATTTCTCAACTTCTGAGTCAACCCGTTCTTTTCAAGAATCTCCGCGGCATAAAGGCCCACGCACACCGTGTCCGGCCTGGCAATGCCGATTTTGAGTCCAGGTCTAGTGAGATCTTCCAGGGAAAGAATGCCTTTAGGGTTTCCCGCAGGGACATTGATGGCTGGGATGAGATACACGACAATTTCTGCTGTCTCTTCCAAAACCAGTTTTTCTCTCTTGGCAAGCTCCATAAAATCCGAGGAACCTGGAAAATAGAGATCTCCTCTTTCTGAAAGCTTCATCTCGGAGAGCATCTTACCTGACCCCCCAAAATGTAGATTGACTCTTGTCCCCGTCTGCTCCTCAAAGCGTCTGACCGCCTCCTCAGTCGCGGGTTTTGAGGCAGAGCCCACAAAGATTTCCAAGGCCCCTTTGTCAAATGGAATCGTCTCACCTGTTAATCCTATCCAAACCGAAAAAAAACAGAGAAAAGACAAACCAGGAATCAGACCACGACGATTCTGCCGCCCCACGATGAGAAGTCCCTCCTTTTCTTTTAACCGTTATCTGAAGATCTCTCCAAGAACTCGAGACATTCATCAAGCCAAGACATTATGGACCGGATTTGACAAGTCTTGAAACCAGACAAAAGTCGGGAGAACTCCGATCCGCTTGAGGCTTGGTGATCAATCGATTGCAGGATACTGAGACAGACAGCCCTCTGCCTCTCAACCAGCTCTCGGCCACCTGGAAGCCCAAGGTCCTTGAAAAAATATACCTTGGCCATGAATTCGACTCTCATGTCTCTGATATTGTTGACCGGCCTTGAGATCCATTCTCTAAAGAATCTCTTCCCATTTTCAGTAATCATGAAAACTCGCTTCGCGGGCCGGCTTCCGCCATTCTCCATGGTTGACCCTACATGGCCGTCTGCCTCGAGATTCTTGAGCATCCCATACATGCTACTCATTCCCACGTACCACAAACCACTGAGGTCAGAGGATAAGGACCTATGTATGTCATAGCCGTGCATTGGACACTCCATCAAGACTCCTAGAATCAGATATTCGAACGGAAGCTTCATGAGTTCACTCAGCCGGGCGATACTCAGTTATTGAATACTCATAATCTGAGTACATGTCAAGAGTAGAATCTCAGTCACCTTTGGGCTCCTTGCAGCGTGCGAATTGCCAGTCGCCCACAAAAACAGTAAGATTGTCCCATGGCAGATGTTCGATTTCATGGGAATTCTCTTGTGGCAGATACCTCTTCCCTCATCTACCTTGCGAAATCGTTCATCATCCGTCCCTTTCTTCGGGCCTTCCATGTGACGATTCCACCCGCAGTCTACCGCGAATGTGTTCACCCCGGGTATCCCTGCTCTGACGAGATCAAAGGACTGCGGCAAGAGGGGCGGCTTTCTATTCATCCTGTGCGGGAGGATCTGGAGTTCGATGTAAGACTCCTGAAA
>Ga0209636_10003015_pt1 | contig 17176 bp, 14 predicted proteins | sample DeeMarSWOR152_54_FD_187464 | JGI IMG/M metagenome (GOLD analysis project Ga0209636, IMG submission 187464) | Marine sediment microbial communities from White Oak River estuary, North Carolina - WOR-1-52-54 (SPAdes) (version 2) | ecosystem: Environmental > Aquatic > Marine > Intertidal zone >...
ACCTCCAGAAAAGAGGGGTTGGCACTGCACTCAAGAAGTACACAGTCACCCATTACAGCACAAAGGCGCGTAGGCTTTTTGGTAATGTGAGGGAAGACAACAAAGCAATGTTGAAGACAAATACACGGGCCGGGTATAACCCGTACATGAAAAAGCTTCTGCTCACAAAGAATCCCCCCACAGACTATGGAGAAAAAGAAAGAGAAAAAGAGATTGAAGGATTTCGCACCTTTAAGAATGATGAAAAGGGAGTCTATAACCTGTATATCAAGAGAACGCCTGAAGATATTGCAGAGATAGAAGACAAAGCTCCTGAGGATTTTGGTCAGGGCATGCTGATGAAGGTGATGTCTTTGTGGGATACTATTGAAAGTGAACCTTTTAAGAAATTTGTTGTAGAACGAGAAGGAAAAATCTGTGCATATCTATCCTTTGAGAAAGTCTCGTCAAATTTTGAAAATTTAGAAATTTTATTAGATCCTGATATTGAAGGTCTTTCAGATTCAGTAAAGTATATACTGTCTTCAGTCTCATCTGATACGCATATTATCAGCTATATACCAGAACACCGTGATTTTGAAAGGAAAGCCCTTCTGAATGCAGGATTCACCCCCGAAGAGGTGTATGTGTGCATGGTGGTAGAATTAAGAGGTGACTGAATGGAGATGGAAATAACAGATACCATACAGGACATCAATGAAAAGGAGTGGGACACATTGGTGGGAGCTAATTGGATAGAGCGATCCCACAAATGGTACAGAACTATAGAAGATTCCGGCATGCGGAAGATGCACTATGTCTTTTTGAGAGAGAATGGAACATTAACAGCTGCTACATGCTGCTACCTATTCAAGGAGAGAATTTACAGCATTGAGATGCCATTATTAGAGGTGAAATCCCCTTTAGGAACATCATTAGCATTCTTCTCAAAAACACCTGAACAGGCCCATATGCTGGTAGAGGGTCTAGGAGAAATCTGTAAGAAAGAAAAGGCAAAAGGATTTTTGATTCTTGATTTAAGAAAAGAAGAAGTTATTACTATCAAGGAACAAGTGAAAGGATTTGCAGAATTTCAGCAAAAAGATAATACCTATATTGATTTGGATTTTGCTGATTTTGAGGATTATTTAAATTCTTTAGATGAAGAATCATGGAGAAGTGCACGGATGACGTTGAACCGGGCCAAAAGGTGGAAAATAAAAACTGTCTTCACCAATGAGTTCTCCACATGGAAATCAGTTGCCAAAAGGCTGCAAAAATATGTATGTGAGTACCACAATGACTACAGAATGTTTATGACAGAGCACTTCTATTCTGCCCTTGAGAAAACTCTCAAGGAGAACACAGAATTAATCATGTTCTTCAAGGATGATATCCCTCTGGCATCTGCATTAGTTATGAACATGCCTAACATTTCTATATACAAGGGGACAGGTGCAGATCCCGACTACAGAAAGTACCAGGCTTATTTTTTATTCTACTACGAGGGAATTAAAAAAGCACTTGAGAGAGGACAAAAAAGGATATATTATGGTACTACAACCTATGAGTTCAAAGAGAAAATAGGGTGTAAGAGAGAAGAATTGTTTGGGCTTGCTAAAATGGCAAACCCTGTATTACACCTTGGATTGAAGTCATTCATAACAGTTTCTAAGTTATGGGATAACCGGTTTTGAATCGCTGTTCACGTCAAAGAGGGTTATTCTGGTGCTGCAGCCATTTAATTACAGATTATAAGAGAGGTTAAAAGGTTGATTCCGTGTTACACGTGTAACAACAGCAGACACCAGCCATCTGGACAACCCCTTTTCACTCTGTCAACAGAACATTTATATGCACAGTGCGCTCAAATACTATCTGATCATGGACACGAAGGTGACCTCATGGAACGAGAAATAACAGATACTATCACATCAGTGGATGAAAAAGAATGGGAAATGTTTTCAGGACATGATTATGTAGAAAAATCGTATGCATGGTACAGAACAGTGGAAGAGTCTGGCATGAGAAAAGTACATTACGTGTTCGTGAGAGAGAATGGAACATTAACAGCTGCTGCATCATGCCTTCTCTTCAAGGAAAGAATGTACACTATCGGAGTACCCCTCCTGGAAGTGTTTACTCCTTTAGGAACATCTCAAGCATTCTTCTCAAAAACCCCTGAACAGGCTCATCTGCTGGTAGAGGGGTTGGAAGAAATCCGCAAAAAAGAAAGAGCTGTGGGAGTGTCGATTCTCTGCCTCAGAAAAGAGGAATTCACCACTATTAAAAACCAGGTGAAAGGGTTCACAGATTTTCCGGGAAGTGATAACACTTACATTGATCTGAATTTTACTGATTTTGAGGATTATTTGAGTTCTTTAGATGGAAAATCCAGGAGAAGTGTGCGAATTACATTGAATAAAGCCAAAAAATTGAATATAAAACCTCTTTTTACCAACGATTTCTCCACGTGGAAGGACGTTGCCTACAGACTCCAGGGACATCTGTGTGCGTATCATAAAGACTACCGGTGGCTCTTGAATGACAAGTTTTATGAGGCTCTTGAGAGAAACGTCAAAGAAAATGCAGAATTACTCCTTTTCTTCAAGGACGATATCCCCCTGGCATTTGGGTTATCTGTGAACTCGCCGACAATATCTCAATACAAATTTGCAGGTATAGATCCCCAATACAGGAAGTATCACGCTTATTTTCTCATTTATTATGAAGGAATTAAAAGAGCACTTGAGAGAAGACAAAAAAGGATATATTTTGGTCTTACTGGATATTCCTTCAAAGAGAAGATAGGATGCAAAAGAGAAGAATTATTTGGACTTGCCAAAATGAAAACCCCCGTATTTAATGTGGCATTACAATCATATGCGAAATTTCTAAAGTTATTAGGTAAAAAATCTTGATTTAGTAAAAAAGTACAGAATTCCGACTTTTTATCTCACAATACAATGAACATCCCATCATTTCAGATTATGAGACAACTTCTTATACTTGATCTTTAGTGCGAGTTTTCTCTCTATCTACACTCTCTCGCAGTGCCTCTGTAATCACCTATTCTATTGAATGAATCCTTGTTTTTTATGATCTACTAATTTTATCAATTATGGAAGCTTTTTCTCAAATCTGTTACACGTGTAACAATTCTCTGCTTTATTCTTCAGAATTTTGGATGATGGCAGTTCAACCTCTGTTTATCATCGTGTACTTGTGTAGTTTGCACAAATATTTTTCAATTGATAACCAAATTATTTTAGGTAAGTTTTTCCAGAAACCTACCAGATGAAAACGAGGTGATTAACATGAAATTAGAAGGCTGGCCATTCGAACCCATAGGTGACGACATTGCTCCTATGGGTGGTGAAGGAGCAGGTCCAGGAAACCCTTATTAGTCATATCTCAAAGGTGTAAACACAGAAAAGGAATCAATTACCTTTTCTACCTTTAATTTTTCCATCATAGTCATGAGGTCATTTATACTTCTATGGAATATATTACATCCTATTTCTTCTTCGAAAGGGTAGACATATGTGGTGCATGGTAGCAAATGGAACGCCTTAACTAAAGATTCCTCATATTTGGAATGAATAATAAAGAACGTTTGATTATAGTATTTATATCCCTTTGGAAAAAAATAATGAGCAAATTCACAATTTGGTACAATATTTGTAACGAAACGCCTTTTAACAGTAGCTGAAGTTACTCCCGTATTTTCTGCCACTTTTGTATATTCTATTCTCGCATTACCCTTCATGAGCTCAAAAATTTTGCAGTCTAAGTCATCCCATTGTAAAATCCCACTTTTCGGTCTATTTAGATAACCTTTCTCAAAAGTGAGGTCACAAATTTTCTTTGAAGCATCCTCAAAGGTGCGGTTCCATCCAGAAGGTTTGGTAAAAATAGGGGTATACAGAACAGATTCTCTGACAATTTCAACATCAAACTGGTCAAAGTCAACAGTATTCTCGCGACACGTTATAAAGTAGTCATATTTACCCGAAAGAAACAACGCGTAACTGACATGACCACTTAACCTTTTGAATGTGCCAAATACTTCCTCCTCATCTCTTTTTTTGAGAAAGAATGCCTTCCATCTTGGGTTCTCAAAGGTTTTCAGAAGCAAATTTGGATAAAACGTTATCTGCCTCTCGTACATATCCTGAAGATATTTTGAGATAGTTGCTCTTCTCCGTCCCCTCCCAGTGTGCCCAATGTCTTTAGCTATGCGTGATATGGACTTTCGTGCTCCGGCTGAGATGCTTATGAAGATGTTGTAGTATGTCTCTAAGTGCCTTTTTAAAATTGTACGATCTTTCATCGACAGATTTATACCTCCTTTGTATATAAGCTTTCCGACAATGAAACAGAGGAGGACTCAGATAAAAAGACGATTCTTTGAGATCGATATAGGCTCCACCTCTCGTTTATTCCCATAGGGAAGGGAGATGAAAGACTGTCGAAGTGAGGTGGATATATGAAAATCAAAAATAAAGTTGAGGGACACAGCCAGAAAGTGTTATCTTTTGCTGATGACGGATATAAATCGATAAGAGATAGTGTTCTGCTGAATGATCAAGCCAGTACTATTCTGAAAAGACTGAAATTAGAGACAATTCAGCTCATCTTATTTTTCTTAGTTGTATTTGTATTCTTGGAAAGACACAGCACGAGGGAAGAACAGTTGAACTCATGTGCCACCCCTATTGTTATGATTTGGGGATATTTCTTGTTCTGGTGATAAAATGGGCAAAATTTTCCAGGAAAAAAGAATGAAAAGCTATTACAGGGTATTTGAGCAGATATATGAATGTCCTGTCATGTCTTACTATGATATATCGGTGAATACAGGGTTATCCAGGAATTCAGTATCGAAGTATGTGAAGGAAATGTATGATGAAGGTATCATTAAAGGTCCACAAATTCGCATGAAACTGGCTGTACAATACAAAGAGTATGTGTATTTAATGAATTTTTCTGATCCCCAGAAAGCTTTTCATGGGTTGAAGGGATTTCCTCACGTGATGTATCATGCTGTGACCTTTGGAGATTGGAATACCATGGTGGTCACAAACAGACTATTAGATTTTAAAAAACTGGTGGGATTTGAAGGAATGGTCAATCAAGGTGTGAGATACTGTTCGTATACGCCAAAAGTTGGATGTATATCGTGGGATGAAAGTTTTGAAAAAGTGTATGAACAATTAGATCGATTTACACCACTACGAGAAGAATACAGAAACAGGAGAGTGACTGATTTGTACTGGGGAGAAGATGAATGGAAGTTGTTTTATGCTTTTAACTCTCTGAGAAAAAAGGTAACACCCGCATTGCGGGAGATTAAGGTTACCTATGAGACTTACACGAAATGGATGAAGACCTTAGAGGATTACTGCACGATTCACACGGGATTCTACCCTGGAGGGTATGAGAATTACTCGTGTCACTGTTTTTTGTTCTTTACAGACTATGAAGAATCAGTAAAGTCTTTGTTCAGTTTGTTTCCTACGACGTCCTTTATTATGGAATTAGATAAGCAATTACTGGTTTTCACTTACGTGACGTCTCCAAAAGTGAAAAGGAATTTGTTCTGTTTACTCTACGACATGGAGACAAAGAAGATGATAAAGGGGTTCCGCCAAGCAGTGGTCCTCTTTCATTCTCAGTCTCAAGGGAGAGAATAGCTAAAGATCTGTTAGAATGTGAAAGTAAAGAGCGTCTGGTTAACGGGCTGATTTTCAGAAAATCGGTAAAATAACGTCTCTTTTGAATATACGAATTTGTAATCAACTATCACGTTAATAATGCATTAGCAGTAGATCACATCTTCTCATGATCTCTCAAACTCACAAGATCTGAAAATCCTATGATGACATGATCCAGAACCTCTATATCAACTACCTTACCACACATGTAAAGCTCCCTCGTTAGTAGAAGATCCTGTTTAGAAGGAGCAGGATCACCTGATGGATGGTTATGCACTAAAATAATGGAGGCTGCACCTGCAGCAATGGCTGGACGGAACACATCTCGAGGATGGACTACAGCTCGATCTAAGGAACCCACAGATATTCTGTGGTACCTGATTAACCTGTTCTTACCATCTAACAGGAGAACTCTGAATTCCTCCTGCTTTAAATATCTCATGTATGGTGCCATCAAGGTTACCACATCATCTGTGGAAGAAATTAATGGATGTTCCTCTTTGTAGTAAGAACTAATTCGTTTCCCTAATTCAAAGGCAACTTTGATCTTACAGGCTTTCACAAATCCTATACCTTCCACTCTTGTCAATTGGTAAATGGAAGCAGAAAATAGGTCTATTAAATCCCCATCAAATGCTTTCAACAAGTTAGCAGCAACCTCAGCTGCTGTACCTTTTTTGCACCCTGGAGAAATCAATACTTCCAGAAGCTTTTGAGAATTCAAATGTTCAGCCCCATAATGGATTAAGGCTGTTCGTCCATCTTTTTTGCAGATCTCTAAGAGATCAGAACCTTTATATTCCTCATCACCAATATCCGTATTGGTGGAGGTGGTTTCTTTGGTATTCATCGCAATCACCTTCACCCCCAGCAGAGGTTTAGTTTCCAGCTTGGCCTCTGCTGGGTTATGTGAATTTTTTTATTTGTTAGGCAGCTTAGACTACCCCCATTAGATTAAACCCACCACATATAAATGTAATCCAAGAGCAGTGGAAAAATAATACTAAATTCTATGTATAGAAGATAGAATCTCCAAAATAATAGATACTACTACTATTTCAAACTATGGCAAAAATTTAACTGATTATATCATTCTTATCTTCAAAGAAGAAAGCATGAAATACATTGTAGCCATAAGAAAGTTGTCAAAATCATAATGTTGAGAAAAGTCAATAGTGTTACCAGTAGATCGGAACCGAGTTAAATTACTGAAATTTCTTGTTTTGCACCGCAATGCATATATACTTTCAAAGACATTTATATGTGTTTGCGATAATAAACACTGTAGCAGTACACGTATGCTACAGAGGATACAAAGGAGAAGAGCAGCTTTTCTGTGAGAATCCTGCTCCAAAGGTGAGACAACTCAAAAATTGATCCCAGAGGGTGTTTCCACGTCGAATTCGCCCTCTGGGAAGGAGTTGATATCGATGACAGAAGACACCGATACCAATGATTATGAGGAAAGGGATGTACTTAAATGTTTCCCTGAAAAGAGGGCGCATGCCTCCCTCAAGAAAATTGAGAGAGCGCTTTGCCAGTTCATGCCTCCTTCACATGGGAATTCGCTCTACACAAGAGAGGATTTTGCCAAACAACTAGCATTTATAGCCTGCCATGGAGATTTTATCTCTAATGGATCTCGTGTGTACAATTTATTACACTCTGGACCTTCTGGTGATACCATACTCCACCATTTACACAACCTTTCATTGGAGGACGTACAACACCTGTACGAAAGGGCAAATAAATACCTCCTTCAACTGATAAAAAAGCATAACATCTACAGGAGGATCAATGTGCAGTTAGCTGTTGATTTTGTGTATAAGGTATTCTACGGTAAAAACAGAGACGAATGGGTGTGGAACACACAAAAGGATGGAAAATGGGTGCATTTGTACCAGTGGGCTGAGGTTTCACTGGTGGATAGAGATTTGAAATACCCTCTATACACAGAACCTGCCCCTGCTTCTGCTGCTACAGCAGAAGAAAAAGCAAAATTACTCACAAAAGTGCTTGAAAAGACGTACGATTTCTATTCAATTGTTAGTGCACGAATCTATGTGGACAGGGAGTTTTTCAATGTGGATTGCATCAATGCGCTCCAGCTCTTCAGTAAGCGGCATAAATCAAAGTGGTTAATGCCTGCAAAGGAGACTGATACAGTAAAAGAAAAGCTAAACCTAGGTGTAGAAGGGGTTTACTCCCACTACATAACGAACAAAAAGAGAGAACGTGCCTACTTCACCCTGGTGATAGCTCTCAATGAAAAGGGTAAGCTCCGTCCCTTTGCCACCAATATGAATGTTGAAAACCCGAGAGAACTCTTCACCTTCTACAAGAGAAGATGGCAGATTGAAACCAATAACAGGAGTGAAAAACATCCCTTTTTGATCAATACAACATCCCTCCACATGCCCACTCGAGATTATTTGATGAGAACTGCTGTTATATGCTGTTTTTCCTGGATGGTGATCAATACGTTCATGATAAATAAATACGGCTTCAAATACTGGATAACAATCCGTATGTTTATTGTTTTACTCTTTAACAAAGCAATAGACAAAGATCCAGAGAAATTGAAGAAAGCATTCTCAAAGGCGCCCGCGAGCGCTCGAACCATGGAGCGTGAGCTCTCGCTCATTTATTCAAATTCTCTCTATAAGCCTCAAAATTACCATTATTTTATTATAAAATAACATATAGAAAAGAAGGAAATTAGATAAACTCTCAAAGAGAAGAGAATGGCAAAAATGAGACAGCACTGGTTCCGGTCTACTGGTTACACGTGTAACAAAGTGAGACAACCGCCCACTATCTAACCCCTTATCAAAAGATTTATGAATGCTTGATAAAATGTACTGACGACAAATGTAAGAAGGTGAATGAATGAACCTCTACACAACAGACACTATCAGAGACATCAATGAAAAGGAGTGGAACACACTAGTGGGAACAGACTACCTGGAGCGATCACATGCATGGTACAGAACAGTAGAAGATTCTGGCATGCGAAAAGTGCGTTACGTGTTCCTGAGAGAGAATAAACGGTTAACAGCAGCTGCGTGCTGCTATGTAATGGACCAACAGATATTCAACATGGACTTGTCCCTTTTAGGAGTCGGCTGTCCTTTAGGAACATCATCAGCATTCTTCTCAAGAACGCCTGAACAGGCTCGCATGCTGCTAAAAGGATTGGAAGAAATCCAGGAAAAGGAAGGAACAAGAAGACTAACTATTCTTAACTTGAGAAAAGAAGAGTTCACCACCGTAAAAAAGTGGGTGAAGGGATTTGCAGAGTTTTCAAAACTCGATAACACTTATATTGATCTGGATTTTATTGATTTTGAAGACTATTTGAGCTCTTTAGATGGATCAGCCAGAAGGAGTGTGCGAAAAACATTGAATAGGGCTCAAAAAAGATGGGGGATAAAACCTGTTTTTACCAATAATCTTACCACGTGGAAAGAAGTTGCTCACAGACTCCAGGGGTACATATGTGAGCAGTACAATGACCGCAGCACACATTTTACAAAACAGTTTTACGAAGCACTTGAGAAGAACATGAAAGAGAATGCAGAATTGCTGCTGCTCTTCAAGGATAGTATCCCTTTAGTGTTTGGGTTATCCTTGAACTCGCCTGAAATTTCCCTCCACAAAGTTGTAGGTGTTGATCCTCAATACAGGGAGTACCAGGCTTACTTCCTTTTGTACTACGAAGGGATTAAGAGGGCCATTGAAAGAAGACAGAAAAGGATATATTATGGCTTGACAACCTATGAATTCAAAGAGAAGATAGGATGTAAGAGAGAGGAGCTTTTTGGGCTCACTCGGTTGAGAAATCCTATACTCAATCTGGCATTAAAGCCATATGTAGCAGTTTCAAAGCTATCAGGCAAAAAATTTCGATGATTATAACCTCAGCTGGGTCAGGCAATCAGCAAAAAGGTAATAGTAGTTCAGAGTACCGATTCATTGGTTGTTGCAGAAATTCTTTGTGTCTGTTCCAGTTTATGTTATCAGCCAGGATAAAATACATATATTAATTGTTGGAATATTAATCAAAAATATCATTTTTAATACTAAACTGAAAATAAATAATCACAACTTGGGGTCAAATCCAACCATGCGAAATCTTTATTAATAATAACCTTAACTTTTACTGTGCTTTCGAAAATGACTTTTGTGCAGCGCAGAAAAAGAAACCAGTGGCCCTTAGGAGACCAGAAAAGAGTACAAAAGGTGCTCAAAATAGAACCTACACATATACTTTTTGTAGAACCAGAAGTGATCTGTACCTACTGTGAAAAAGGTGGATTACTCTTGAATCCCTCCGCATCTTTTCAGATCTGTGGAGGTTCCTGGACATAATTTTACTGGTTACAGATTCGCCTGAGACATATATAACCACAGTACAAAAGGTGAACAAATGGAACGAGAAATAGCAGAGACTATTACAGCAGTGGATGAACAAGAATGGAACAAGGTAGCTGGAACCCACAACATAGAACGATCACACAAATGGTACAGAACAGTAGAAGATTCTGGCATGCGAACCATGTATTACGTCTTTTTAAAAGAGAATGGAACGTTAACAGCTGCTGCATGCTGCTACCCATCCCAAGTGAAGATGTATGTAGAACTACCACTTCTGGAGGTGAAATCCCCTTTAGGAACATCTCAAGCATTCTTCTCAAAAACCCCTGAACACGCAGATATGCTCCTGAAAGGTCTAGAAGAAATCCGAAAGAAAGAAAAGGCAAAAGGAATATTAATTCTTGAGCTCAAAAGAGGAGAATTTACCACTATCAAAAACCAAGTGAAAAGATTCACTAATTTTGAAATGAGGGATAATACTTATATTGATTTGAATTTCACAGATTTCGATGATTATTTGAGCTCTTTAGATGGAAAATCCAGGAGAAGTGTGCGAATTACATTGAATAAAGCTCGAAAAAGATGGGGCATAAAATCTCTTGTCACCAACGACTTCTCCACCTGGAAAAAAGTTGCCTACAGACTCCAAGAGTACACGTGTGCCTATCACAATGATTACAAGTGGCTTTTGACAGAAAAGTTTTATGAAGCCCTTGAGAAAAACATGAAAGAGAATGCAGAGCTTCTTTTTTTCTTCAAAGATGACATTCCTTTGGTATTTGTATTAGTCTTACATACACCTGAGATTGTTCAATACAGATTTCCAGGTGTTGATCCTCAATACAAAGATTACCAGGCTTACTTCCTTTTGTACTACAAAGGGATTAAGAGAGCCATAGAGAAAAGACAGAAAAGAATATACTTTGGTACCACAACCTATGAGTTCAAAGAGAAGATAGGATGTAAGAGAGAAGAATTATTTGGGCTTGTTAAGATGAAAAATCCTGTATTGGACCTGGCATTAAAGTCGTACGTGACAGTTTCAAAGGTGCAGGGTAAGAAATTTTAAGGTTAAAACTACCAAAAGGCAGTGGAGATCATGAGAGGTGACTTTTTATCCCCATATACTCCAGTGTTGTGAGCCCTTTTCTGAACTGTACTGTGGAGGATTTCTCGCCTCGTTGTCCAAGTGCCAGTGAATTTTTACTGTACCAACCTGATAAAATGACTGATAGCAAATCCAATCCTACAGCTTATCAAAACCTGTGGTGATGGAACTTTAAAATTCCTTTAGATATCAAAAATCCTAAGAATAGTTAAAAAAAGACAATAAAATGTTACACGTGTAACACATTTGGGAGAACCACCAACAATGAGACCACCCCAGTCTTTGCGAAATCTTTATTAGGAGTAACCCAAGTTCTCACTGTGTCTTCAAGAGTGATCTATCAGCAGGTGAAAAGAGAACAGCGTATTTTCTGGAATGATCAGAAGAGGATACAGAAGCTGTTCAAAAGAGCACTTGTGGAGAAAATGGTTAGTGAACAGGAAAGAGGTTGTGCCAATTATGTGGGACAGTTGACTATCTCTGTGAATTCTGCGAACCTTCCCACTTTCAGGTTCTGCATGCGGGGTTTTCAATTATGACTTTACACCACGTATGTCCATACTAGCAGTCTCATCCTGCACTGTGTATTTATCTACAGTAAGACTGGAGGTGAACCAATGGAACGAGAAATAACAGACACTATACGAGCAGTGGATGAAGAAGAATGGAACAAGGTAGCTGGAACTCACAATGTGGAACAGTCATACGGATGGTTTAAGACAGTAGAAGGTTCCTGCATAAGAAAGATGCATTACGTGTTCTTGAGAGAAAATGGAACGTTAGAAGCTGCTGCATGCTGCTACCCATCCCAAGAAAAGATGTATGTAGAACTACCATTTCTGGAGGTGAAAGCTCCTCTGGGAATATCATCAGCATTCTTTTCCAAGGGGCCTGAACAAACTGATATGCTGGTAAAGGGTCTAGAAGAAATTTGCAGAAAAGAAAAGGTAAAAGGAATATTAATTCTTGAACTCAAAAGGGGAGAATACAGTGCTATCAGAAGACAAGTAAAAGGATTTACAGATTTCCAAGTAAATGATGATACCTACGTTGACCTGAATTTTACTGATTTTAGAGATTATTTAAGCTCTTTGAGTCGAAAAAGACGGAAAAGCATAAAACATACATTGAACAAGGCTCGAAAAAAATGGGAGATAAAACCTGTTTTCACCAATGAGTTCTCCACGTGGAAAGAAGTTGCTCACAGACTTCAGAGGTACACGTGTGAGAGGCATAATGATTACAAGTGGCTTTTGACAGAGCAGTTTTATGAAGCCCTTGAGAAAAACATGAAAGAAACTGCAGAGTTACTCCTTTTTTTCAAGGACGATGTCCCCATCCTCTCTGTATTATCCTTAAACACACCTGAGATCTCTCAATACAGATTTCCAGGTGCTGATCCTCAATACAGGGATTACCAGGCTTACTTCCTTTTGTACTACGAAGGGATTAAGAGAGCCATAGAGAAAAGAAAGAAAAGAATATATTTTGGCCCCACAACCTATGAGTTCAAGGAGAAGATAGGGTGCAGAAAAGAAGAACTTTTTGGACTCGTCAAGATGGAAAATCCAGTATTACATCTGGCATTAAAGTCTTATGTGAAAGTTTTAAAGTTATCAGGTAAAAAACTCTAATATTGTAACCCTTTTGAACAAAAGATCGAAAAATTAAATTTATCACTATTTTCTGGGAAAAATGATCATAAAAGTCAGTTCAGCCCAAATTGCTGTTTATTGGTGTTATTATAGATTGAATTTTACTGTTTATTCTAAGAAAATGCTACCCATATCACAAGAGGTTTTACCACTGAGCTCTCTGACCACTTCACGCATTCTCACAGAGTAGATTATAAACCAGCAAAAAGGAACAATGGAAAAGAGGTTTTATTTAGCGATATACCGACATACTACCTATTTTTTTGATTATATATGTTGTTAATAGCCCTTCTTAGGATAGAAAAAAACGAAAACTTAAAACAAAAACTATTTAAAGGTGACAGAACGATCCTTCTCCATGAAGGATACTGCCCAACGTGGGAAAGACTATACTGTTACAATTCACAAAACTATTAATGAGGTATCCAGAGAACAATGGGATACTCTCGTTCAGCACAAAATGTTCCACACTCACCAATGGATGGAGCTTCTGGAGCATTCTGTACGGGAAGATATCACTCCTTACTACATAACGGTGACCAGAACCAATCACCTGGTGGGGGCGGGAGTCTGCTATAAAACCAGCAGGATCTTGTGGAAGATACGGTTCTCATGCATTGCGTGTACCTATCCTCTTTCTGAAGAGATGCCGTTATTCATAAAGGAGGGGGAAGATAACCTGGCCATTTTCTCGTTACTGTATAAGGCTCTCGAACAGATTGCTCACGAGCAGAAAGCGCAGGTGATCTTTGTAACCTATGTTTCAGATACATCCTATCTGGATTTTTTAAAAAGGAAGGGGTTTTCCCTGCTGAAACAGGTGCCCATGACCTACCTGGATATCCAGTGGGAGACATTCACAGATTACCTACGCACATTACCGCGAAAGGCAAAGAAGAATATCAGGCACACCTTAAACCAGGGAAAGAGGAGGGGACTCAGGCTGGAACATTCTCACGATTTTTCAGATGCAGACACCTTATTCAACCTGTATAATGCAGGGTTAGAACACCATGGGTACGAAAATGTGGTCCCCTTCACGTCTGCATTTTACAGAAACCTGACAAAGTACGTCCGTGATTACGCATATATTTTGCGCTGTTACCACGGTGACGATCTTTTGGGGTACTGGATCTACTTTTTTGATGGAGAGTTAGCTTCTATGGTTATCTGTGGGTTAGATCAGACCGCTCGGGAGTATAATGCATATTTTAACATTTGTTATGATGCAGTACGGGAAATGGTCGAGAAAGGGTGTAGCCACATACGGTTTGGTTCAACAACCTACGAGGTCAAACGTCGTATCGGATGTGCCTTGAGAAGAACTACAGTATCACTAAAGATTACTAATCCGCTTTTGAATACGGGGTTAAAACTGCTGACGTTCATGCGGAATATCTGGATTGAGAGAGAGTATCCCGTCTGAGAATAGATTAAAACCTCATGTCACGAGAACGTAATCAGCAAATGTTTTCTATTCTTATTAGCGGTTAACTGCATAGTTAACAGTTGAGCATCCAGATTGTGTTCCTCAACAATTTCATGTATCTTTTCAACAGAAAGCGTTAACAATCCTTTTGAAGAGAGCAGTTTAGTGTAATCTGATTTTCCGAGAAAAACCAAGAACCGCAACATCCTGCGCAAAATTCCCCGGTTGATTCCATCCCTTAGAAAGCCTGCTACATCTGAAAATTGCAGAGTACTGCTTTTGATATCTGCAATGATGAACTTCGCTCCAGGTGCACTGATAGTGCGCACCTCTTCTATTAACTTTTTTACGTCGTTAATGCTGTCGTAGTACTGGATGACACTCAAACAGATGATTTTCGAGAATTTCAATCCTCTGTCCTTTAAAAAGGAAAAATTAGTGTAGTCTTCCCTATTCAATCTGTAAAAGAATATATTCTTTTCGTGTGAAAACTTCTTTCTGGCCATGTCAAGAAATCGCTGTGACGTTTCCACCCCATGGAATTCTTTTATTTTATTTTGTAATGCAGCAGCCAGGTAGCCTGGACCGCAGCCAATGTCCAAGACGATGTCCTTGCTATTGTAATGCAGGAGAGATTCTGTAGATGTAACAAAAGTATTGGTAAATATCTGCCATTTGAACCGATCAAAAATATTCTCAGAATCCCAATAGTCAATCCAATTGTTCACTTGTTTTTTCCCCATTGGATATCCTCCTTAAAGATTTTGAACAGTCTTCCCCTCACCAGCAGTGCAGGACATAATCCTAGAAAAGAAATACACCTTTCAGTAAATCCGTATCTTTCTGGATTGCTTTTTGGCTTCACATTAGCCATTTCCATTTCTATTCACCTTTTTTCTTGAAAATATGAAGAGTATGTTATAATTTCATGTCATTTATTGCAGAGTATATTTTTTATCTTATAAAGTTTGTGGTCAAGAGGGCCTTGGGACAAAATTCATCTCAGTGCATTTATGAACACCATGTGCCCCTCTTCTCCGATACACCTATCTGGCGGCTTCGATTCCTCTATTTGGATTATAGAGGTCATTTTCTTATTGTGCATGATATTCACTTTAAATTTTCTTATTGTTTACCATATATTGATAGATAAGTTTATAAATCTTTGGGTAAAATCATAATATGAGGTACAAAAACTCATTGGCAAAATATTTCTTTACCATATGTGGGGCGAACGGATGGAGCATGATGAAACAGGGTTGAAACTATTTTTGTCCCAAAGCCGGTCAAGAGATTTTATCTAGTTTACGTTTTTTCTCATTTTTGTTACACATGTAACAATCTGGTTTAATTTCTATAAATTTTGATACTTAGGAAAATTTAACATCTGAACTGAATAATTGCTTCGATTATGCATATATTAATCTTTTAGCTTTTTTTGTACGACATTTAATGACAGCCATTTCTAAAAAGAAATCCAAAATAAGTATTTAAGAAGAGCACGAATTCTTCCTACAACAGTACTGCCCAAGACTATGACGAAACCTTTATTAGTTGTAGTCTTACTTTTCAATGTGCTTCCGCGAATGCTTTCCCTCATGTGGCAGATCAGAAGAGAACAGTGGCTCCCCCCGGAGAAGCTGGAGAGAATCCAAATGAGTAGGTTACAAAAGATGGTGTCACATGCCTATAAGAATACGCGGTTTTACAGAACCCTTTTCAACCGATGTGGTGTCACCCCTGAGGATATAAGAACGAAAGAAGATTTGAAAAAGCTTGAACCGACAAAAAAAACAGATCTCCAGGAGAACTTTACAGCTATGGTGGCTGCAGGCTATTCTGAGGAGAACTGCCGCGTGTTTTATACTGCAGGATCTACTGCTGTTCCTGCCAAGATTCTTCACGATCCTTATACCACGGATTGCTTTGTTGCGGGGAGCATGGTGGAGTTTCTGGATACTGGGTATCGGCCGTGGGAGAAAATCTGTTACACCAAGAGAACTACCTGGAGGTCGCACGTGCTTCAAAAGGTTGGGTTATTACGAGCGTACCACATCAATACGACGCTCCCTGAGGAGAAACAGGCCCACATTCTAAAAAAGGTCAATCCATCGTTGATTGCGTCATATCCCACTCTTTTTTACTCTATAACCAAAATAGTGGCGGCACAAGGATATACAATACGCCCAAAAGCAGTCATCATTGGAGGTGAAATGTTAGCACCCCACGTGAGGACCTTTATTGAGGATGTTTTCAGCACCCACGTTTTTGAAACGTATGCAACCATAGAATTCTCTACTGTAGCGCGGGAGTGCATTGACGGCAACTGGCATATTAATTCTACCCAGAATGTGGTGGAATTCGAAAATGGGAAGATACTTGTAACTGGATTGATAAACAAGGCCGTCCCCTTGATACGGTACGAGATAGGAGATTTAGGACATCCAAAAGAAGGTGTGTGCCCCTGCGGGAGAGGGTATCCCATGATGGAAATTCTTGAGGGAAGGAGTGGGGACATCTTTATTTTGCCTGATGGAAGAGAAATTCCCCCCATCAGAGTGTGGGGGGTGAGGCTGCTTTTAGATACAACCCTTGCAGCCAAAAGGTACCAAATAATCCAGGAGGACTATGACACCTTTACCTTGAGAATTGTGCCCACCGAGCAGTTCACTGAAGATGTGGAAAAAAGAGCAAAAGAAGAACTGGTAAAGAATCTGGGATATCCTGTCACTGTTGATGTAGAACGGGTGGACGAAATACCATTGATCGATGACAGAAAATTGAGAGTCAATATATCAAGAGTCAAAAAATGCTAACAGTCTCAAATTACTGTTACACGTGTAACATTCCTTTTTGAATGTCATATTTCCACAAAAAATCCATGGGTTTACAAGATCTTTCAAATCGTACT
>Ga0209636_10003016_pt1 | contig 17174 bp, 21 predicted proteins | sample DeeMarSWOR152_54_FD_187464 | JGI IMG/M metagenome (GOLD analysis project Ga0209636, IMG submission 187464) | Marine sediment microbial communities from White Oak River estuary, North Carolina - WOR-1-52-54 (SPAdes) (version 2) | ecosystem: Environmental > Aquatic > Marine > Intertidal zone >...
TTATGTCGTTCCTCTGTAGGGGTTTGTTGATGGAAGACAATCTTTTACTGAGCCGCTCTCTATCATACCCACACATTTTACATGAGTTGAGTTAATCTCAAAAATATAAGTTATACTATTTCTTAGGTTAGCGCAACCTGTATTGGTTTCCCTATCCCAGTTACAATTTCCACAATCGTAACCTATTTCTAGGTAAGGAACAGATACAGTGTGTTTCATTGGCATATCTTGATCGACTATCTTAACTATTAATTCTGAGTTAGCAGGATCGTACCATATACAATCTATACAACTCCCAACGTAAAATTGATAATCAGGATCCACTGAATTTCTTAGCTTAGCCTTTTGAACCGCCCCCCCTCCAGTAACATTGTCCAATCTATTTAGAATGCGGGCCTGATCAAATATACACTGGTTTTTTGGCATTTCAGTCCATACAGGTAGAACGAACAACATAAAGACAGATACTGTTAGAATTATCAAAAGTAAAATTAAACCAATAGGTGTTTCAACCCCACCTTTTTTTCGCATTTTATCATTTAGTATTTTTTAAGTTATACTGGCGGTATACCGACTATTAAACAATCGTCCTCGGCCCCAATACAATCATCCATCGCGGTTGAAAGTTCACACATAACAACACATTCTTTGAGTTCATCGTCCATTCCACTACCGGATTCTGTCCAACTAGCCCTGTTATAATTTACTATATAACATTTCGAGCACCAAGTCGTTAATTTTGCAGTACATTCGTGACAACTTAACGGTGAATGGAGGACATACCTGTATATTATGTACACGATGATGACCAAGACTATTATACCCAGGATTATTGCTACCACATAAGGAACTGCTATGTCTCCTTTCTTCATATATTATTCTTTTAGAAACGAACAATATGAATTTATTCATTGCCATGCCATTAAATTCTCTATATCAAAAATAGATTTAATGCTGTTTTCTAACTCCTGTATGAACACATCCCAACTCGGAAGAATCAACCCCCAGAATTGCCAAGCTATAATGAAAAGTATGAGAAACCCAATTATACCGATTATCGCTATTAATAGTGTTTTTGATATGGGCAACTTTATCTACAACCTTGAAAAGTACATTCATCTCTACTTGGGTTACCTAAGTCGCAAATATCTATTGCTGTGTTTCTCCATCCACCGTTTGCACATTCTACTTCATAGTAACAGAAATTTCTTCCTCCAGCAATCTTTTCACAATAACACCTACCACAACTTCCATCTGTACAAGAACATTCACTCACTGCTCCAACGCCTTCGCTTAATTTATAGTTACCCCAACCACCCCCAGAGTTGCAGTTTGTATCCCAATAACATCTGACACCATTATCAACGACTCTGTTGAACATACTGTCCCCATCCGTGCAATAAGGAGTAGCCCCATCCGTTGTTAAAAGCCCTATATAATCTATGTCGATACAACCTTCTTCTGTTCCTTGAGCAAGACCTATTAATATACCATCAGCTTCATCCCATGTCCATTGAGAAGACCCGGGCGTTATCCGAGTAGCCCCACCCGCCTGATTAGTGGTCTGCAATGTATATTTATAAGACCAACCAGCCGAATTATGGACATATATATTCAAATCAACATTTCTTATCTCTGCTGATTGCATACACCCCTTATAATAAATGTCTAAACCATAAATTGGTCTATAGCTACCATATGGATTTATTCTAATATACATCCAAGCTAAGAATGCTTCATTAGTTCCAGAAAATACACAATAACTATAAGTGGGGGAATAAATATCTTCATCACATTCTGTTGTTAAAATAGTCTCTTGCTCTATACCATCACAGTCTTTCACAGGAAGGTCAGGCAAAATAGGGCCCCAACCACAACCACAATCACTATCAGTTCGGCATGTCTGATAATTTTCCAATCTGGCATAATTCGAATCTAATACCAATAGATCTCTTGGATTATTCACTCTTCCTACCCACGTAAGTGTATTTGACCAGAAAAACCCATTGCTTCCATAATCGGTAGTGTAAGTATCTGTTGTGAAACACGGAACATCATCTGGTCCATTGTCATAATAATCAGAATTGTATAAACAACAAATGTTGGCGAACATTGCCCCACCATTTGTTTGCGGATCCAATTTATCCTCACAGTTCTGAGGAAGCCAACCATTGACTAATGGGATACCACAGTATTGATTCCCTTTACAATAGTCACACATTCCTGGGTATCCACCACATGGCCAGGCACAGGCACCATGACCGCCCCATGCAAAGAAACAGTTGCCCAAATCAACATCCTTTCCTGGTGGAGCATCTACACTAATTGTTAAATCTGTAGTATTCATTTCCCTTGGGTCGTCCCCAGTCCCGCTACCAATTAATCTGACAAAACCATATAAAGTATAAACTCCTGGAGTATTTGCAATGAACGTTTTCTCACAAACACCACCCACCCAATTATCACAATAACCTATATCTAACTCTGGATAATTAACAGAAAGGCTGACAGATCTATCTTCACAACCAGAGAGCCCTTCGGCTTTAACAGTGAATGTATCACCAGATTCTATAGTCTCTGTATCAATAGTTAATTTCAAATCACCCCAACACTCGAGAACAGTTATAGTTGCACCATCAGACTTTCTTATACTACCAACCTCTGACCATACAGAGATGGTATAGTCTCCTTCAGTGGCTGAATAACATGATAGCTTTGAAATACCAGAACCCCCATGAGCAATAGTCAAAGAAGTTGGAATGAAAGAACAATCTAAAATTCCGGGACCACTATAATCATGATTCAATTGAAAAGTAACTTCCTCCCCCATCTCGTTTGTTATCCTAACCTCGAATTCTGCATCCACATTCTTACCGATATCAAGATGCTTTGAGGAAGGTTTTATGATTTCCAATTCAAAATTAACCACTTTTAATGTTACCCTAGCATATTCCGAAGCAACTCCCGTCCGTGGGCTTACTCTTATCCAAATGTCATAATCGCCCGGGGAAGATGGTGTACAAGTCATAGTTGATTCATCAGCATCACCATCCTCAACACTTAGAGGAGTTGGATCAAAAGTACAAGCCAAGGTCGTGCCATCGGGGAATGTCGACAAGGAATTATCAATAGATAATGTAAAGCTTGTGTCACCAAGGTTATTGGTTATTTCGACCGTAAACGTAGCAGTGGTGTCATCCAAAGTCATTGATTGTAAGGAAGGGGATGCCTCTATTTCAAATCCCCAATCTTCAATTGGACCCGATGTAATTAATATATCCGCCTGACCATTCTTTTCCCAATCTGATGTTAATGTCAAATCACCTGGTTTAAATACACATTGATAAAAACCTGGGCAATCAATAGTTGTAAGTGGTATCCACGGAAGTCTTTTGTCAAAACAACTATATTTTTCATAAATATCTGTTGGATCAAGCATAATACCACCAGACCCCAAATCAACACAACATCTTTCATATTTTTGTTCAGGGGTGCCTATCTGGTAAATGCCACCGAGAGTCATACACCAGCTCCATGCAGTTGGGCCAAAAATTATACATCCACCTCTACTATCTAAGAGCCCATCAGAACCATAACTTTCTGGGAATTCCTCACCCACTTCCTGTATCTTATCAATTATTTGGTTAGTTTCAGTATCTGTTCGAATATAATTTGAATCACCATCAATGTTCACCTGACCCAAATAAATACAACCCCTCATAGGTACTTCTGTCTCTAGATGAAGATTCAACGGAAATGGTTTCCCACAAACAACACCCCCACTTGGGTTTGACCATTCAGATTCTCTGTCTGTCGGCCAATCAAAGGGGTTATCATCACAAATATCTTGGCATCCCAAATCACATTCCGGCGTTGTGGTGTCATTCTCAAGACAGATTTCATTAACAACATCACTCCCGCAGCCTCTTGTACAAAGGGCCAAACTACAGGCATAATATCGCACGAACTTAGTCTTCTCAGGGTATAGAAAACCCGTATCTGGTTCTATGTGAAAAAGTCTTTGCAACCATGCATAATAAACAACGATTACCAATATCAAACCTGCGAGAATTCCAATTATTAACCTCTTCCATGCTTTCATACTACCAACTTAGAATTTCACTTATCCAATCCTGAAAAGAAGTCAAGATTGAATCATAATTCGTATATATAAACCATAGAATTATCACTAGACCTATCACTACTAGAATAACCTCAATAATGAATTTTGTGGATACCATGTTCTCATAACCCAGGCATTACAATACCACCCATAGGTCCAAGTATTTCACGTATTGATTCAAGGAAAGCTCTAACAACTTTATCGAATAATTTAGTAAAACTTTCAGTACCAACTTTCATGAACACCCAAACTAAGGCTATAACTACTATAGCTATGATTATTGTTATTATCACTGCCAACTGGTAACCTGTTACTCCTTTCATGGGCCAACCTCAATTATTTTTATAACAGCCCTAATACTATCGAGTATTTTTTTGTCCAAACCACCCACAAATATCAATAAAAAGATTGAAGCCGCCACTAGTATTATAAATAAAGATATAATTAATATGTGATGTTTAGCCGTAGCCTTACTCATGGTGTTACTCCCCAAACATTAATTAAGTTTTTGAAAATAAAATAGATTATTAAAACACAAGCACTGAATATCACTAAATTAATAAGAACATTGGTTGCAATGAGATAATACTTATCTAATGGATCATCACCATGTTCCAAAGACCCAACAAAAGATGCGAGCATGATTACTATCTCTAACATGTAAATACCAACGACAACTAAGAAAATTTCGGCAGGCAATATATTTTTTATATCGACGAGTCCTCCCAACATTTCCGATCCAAAGTTCTGAGGGTAGGCAGCAGCCAAACCAGTAACGTTAGCCAAGATTTTCGTAATTTGAAATAAGACCATAACCATTATAGTTGCCATACCAACGACCGTCCCAGAAGCTATTGGTACAAGCATAACCATCATCATTTTCATATTAGAAGTCGTTTCATCCAGTATTTCTCTCATATGTTCATCCACTAAATGTATACTCTTCAAGTATTGTGAAATGGACAGGACAGTCTTTGCCACACCAGCAACTCCCTTTTCGATAGAATCTGCTATAGTGCTCATCATAGCATGAATTATCGGAGAAGGATAATACCTTATCGCTCCATATTTTTTATCAAACAAAGACTTCTTGAATGTAAATCCAAACCTCCTTATGTTTATTAAAGCATTTTCAAACATACCAGATATCTTTAAACCACGTGTTCTCTTACAGGATTCATCTAATGCAGCTTCTAAAGGAATCCCAGTAGATAGAGAGTAACCTAGTTGAAATAAAATTTCATCAAACTCTCTTTCAATCTCTCTAACTTCATCCCTTATCTCAATATTCCCATAGAAATGCAAGAAAGAGTAAATAATAACAGAGGATGCAATTCCCGTCAGGATAATGAGTCCTCCACCAAGCTTAGTAATAGATGCGGGATCGCCCGGTATCATCGTGATGATTATCCCTGTAAAACATATTAAAAAACCTATCATGATTGACAAAACCATGTTTGGGAATACAATTTTTTTCCCGGGAACATTAATCTCTATTTTGTTTAGTTTTACTGATGGATGTTTTGAGATATCTATTACTCCAAAAGAAAGCGGTCTTGTTCTTAGAGTTTGACTCATTATATAATAAATTGCCAATGGTAGGAGTACATCATAGAACAAGAAAAGCAAATGGGGTTTTATTGTTTCTGATAGGAATATAGTCATAATTGGAAAGAGAATTATTGTCAAGACCGGTAATGTTATCCCGAGGGTCGTTATTATCATCAATGGATTCCTTAACTCTGTTGAGTAATGTTTCATTCTTTCCATATTTCCTTGGAGCATAATGTTAACAGCCTCGTCGAGCATTGTTTCCCTCTTCTCTTTTTTCTGTTGAATAGAGGTTCTTATTAGATGCATTGCTTCGAAAAATTCTAGGTTTTCCTGTTTCCATTTCTTTGCAAAAACCTCCAAGACTTCATCTGCACTTCTGTATTTTCCAGTAGATATGCCCCAAGCCATCTTTCTTAAGTCTCTCCCAACGATGCCCTTTATATTCGAAGATGCAAACATAAGGGCAGTTTCTAAGTTTGGAACAAGTCTTAATGAGATGACAAGATAGAGAATGCTCTGAACCAAATCAGAAGTAGCTTCAATCCTATAGTATCTGGTCAAATATGAAGGATAGATAAATAAATACCAAGAGAAAATTGAAAAAGAGATTATGACAAGTATCCCATATATATAAAACTCAAAAAAGAACAAAAATAAGGAGATAAAAATCCCAATTATGATGAGAACTATAGCCGTCGAAAAAATATAGTTTGGTCTTACATTCAATTCGCAAAATTCTAATTTTTCTTTAAAATCTTTAATTTGATCTTCACTTAGAGGAAACTCGAACAGTTTACCAAGGGAATTACAAAGAGATTCATACCATTTCTCTCTAATCTTTTTTAGGTCAATTTTAGGCATTCGTTCCTTTTATAATTTTGTTTTAGTATAAGATAATTGTTAAATAATGAATAATCCAATTCCATTTGAATATGATTTTAACAAATTACAATTTTCTCGCAATTGCAACCAGAAAGCCCACCACACCATCCGAAAGGTGGTCCTAAACATTTTTCCCAAATAAGTATATCTACACAATAATTGGATACACTTCCTGCCCATTCAGCCCAGATATCGATTTCTGTACCACTATTGAATGTACATGAATCTAAACCATTAACCGATCCCGTAGTAGCATCACAGTTTACAACACCACTCGATATTAAATCTTCATGTATAAAAATAGAACCATAATCCCCATCATTACTCCAACCACAATCACCACCTTTTTTCACTAACTTACCTTCTGGGTATACACTCCACAAAACTGGACATGCCAAACATGAACATTCCATATAATTTCGTAACCCATAACACGAACCATCTGTTTGAAATCCAGTTTTAAGTGGGCCACAGTCTTGACGATTCCCATTGTATGTTGTCGTTTCTTCAAACTCAAAAGTTAAAGCATATTCACTCCCACAGAGTCTTTGCTCATCTGTGAAACTTTCCCCCAATGTCTCCCCAATTTCTTTTATTTGTGAATTACAACCCTTTATCGGTTTATCATTATCATCATACTCTAACGTCAAGCCTATAGTTTGTGGGGTATTGTATCCGCTATGGCACATAGCCAATGCACAAGATACATATCTCAAGAAACGGTTTTTCTCACCCGTTTTTGGGGGTTCAATACTGGAGACATATCCACTGATAAAGGGTATGGCCCAAGCAAGAAGTATTATAACAACAGCAAGGCCAACTATTATAAAAACAACAGTGTTAGTAGATATTTTTACCATTATCTCAAACTCCCCTTAAACCACCCCGACCATTTATCATATATCATCTTTGAATCCAAAAAACCAACTTCTTTTCTCACATCATCGCAAATCAAATGAAACATTTCGTTGCATTTAGAAGTCCAACCTGCTTCGAGTATTTCAGGTCTTTTCAATTTATTAGCATGATCCACTATAGTTTGTTTCACTTTTCCTCTCAATTCTATGTTACTCCATACAGCATCCCAGTTCCCATGCCATTCTTTCACTCTTTTAGCAATCTCGTTTATTATTAATGATTCTCCGTTAATTAGAGTATCAGTCGGCTTCAACATATCTTCCTTCGCTGAATATTCCATCAAATCGACAAACCCCCCTTCTTCGAGGGGATCTTCTTTCCATTGCTTCCTAACTTCTGTTACACCCAAAACTCTCCTGAAGGTGTGCAAACCATCTGCTGTCCTTAACCGACCGCAAATGACAATTATATCTGTTGCTTTAAAACTAGCGGGAGGAACTTCTAAGTCGTTAACAACCCTATCAAAGACACCGTATGCAGATTCTCCATGTATAGTTCCCATGACTACATTCGACAAAGCACCTATACGCATTGCCTCGTAAAGAGCTTTAGCTTCAACACTCCTTACTTCTCCCACTATCAAGCAAGCATCACCCAAACGTATTGCTGTTCTCAAAGCCTCGTCAGCAGGCATCTCTCTCTCAACTCTGGTTATAACAGAACGTGATTTGAGTCTTTCGACATTATAACCAAGATCCCTGAATTGTGTTACAGGAATTTCCAAAGTATCTTCACATGTAACTATCCTGAACCTCTTCAATATCTCGAGTATTGTGCTTGATAATAATGAAGTCTTTCCCGATGATCTTCCACCCGCGACAAGAATAGTCCTTGATCCACCCACAAGAAAACCCATTAATCCTGCAAACAAAGGATCAAAATACCTGACATTCAAGAATAAAGGATAAGTCCATGGTCTTTCCCGATGCCTTCTCAATGCATAACCTATACCCTCTGGTGATAGAGTGCTCGTGATAGCACAAACCCTTGCCTTAGCTCCAGGAACGAACAGTTCAGTATCAAGGACAGGATTGGCCTCATCCAATGGTCGACCAGAGAAAAGTCTGAACCTTGTTGCCCAACCTTCTGCTTCTTCTCTAGTGGGTATTAAGTTCGTTTCACATTCCTCAAAATCATCGTGCAAGATGTAAATCGGTAAAGTTCCGATAGGGGAGTTAATATATATGTCTTGTACTTTATCATCTGCCAATAAAATCTCTAATATTCCAAAACCAGCAGTGTATCTAGCCAGAATGTTTGCTAATTCGTCTAACCTTTTTTCTGGAAGACGAAGCTTCTGATCTTGGGCCAATTTAACTATTAAACCTCGACCCATGTTCATGAAAGTTTCCCTTGCAGTTTCCGGATGAGTGAATTCTCTTTCTGTCGGTTTGTATTCAGCAAGTTGTCTTCTTGCAGTTTCTAGAATGAAACATTCATCATCTGAAAGATTGAACTCTGGTGGAGCCATATGATAGAAATACCTGACGTTATCAGGAACTCTGAAGACTTCAATGAGCATGTTTTCAGATACATAATACCTGTCTATTAACCTTCCCTTCTTAGGAGGAATAACAACATACCTTGTTAGCATGAAGTTTGGCCTAACTAAAGGATGGAAAATTTCTCTGTAGAACGATCTATCTCCTAACTTGTAACCGTGCAGTCTATCCTTGACCATTTGTATTATCTTCGTATTTTCTAATGCTTCCTTTACAGGTATCAAAGCATTATTGATGTAGAAGTTATAACATTTACGGCACTTAGTGTTCCCTTTCTTTGAACTACTTAATTCACGTCTTATTAATCTCCTGACCATGACGTATGCTCCTATAGGATCCTTTCTCAACATTTCTTTCAGAAGGAATTTCATGTCTGAAAAACGTTTGGGAAAACATCTTTCACAACCTTCGCTTCCTAATCTGGAATAGCTTAGTATGTCCTCTCTGTTAACCAATCTGTCGTAAACTTCTGCTATTTCTATCAACAGTTTAGTCTGTTCGAAATCATACTCATGTTCTCTCATTCCAGCTAGGATAACTCTTTCAACATTTTTTATGTTAACAAGTTTGTCAATAGTCCTTGCAAAACAAACATCGAAATCTTCTAGGCTTGAGCCGAAAACACACTTTGCACAATTCACTCTTACTATGCTGTCTATAATTTCCTCGTCGCAGACCATACCATGAATTAATTTGTTTTTCTGGTTAAAATTGATTTTTGGTTAAACTTTATTTACGTAGCAAGACAAATTACTATTGGTCTCATGGTTTTTGAGAAGGAAGCCCCACCAGATTTTTCAGGTATAAGCAGTGAAATCGTGAAGATGGTTAATACCAACACGAGAAGGATAAGAACGATTGAACAAAGGTTGAGTGGAACTGAGAGAAGGATAAGTTCTCTTGAAGAAAAGATAATTGATGAGATTGATAATTTGAGAAGAGGGTTTGAACAGATTTCTTTGGATATTAAAGCCTTGACCGATAATCTCTCTCAGATAAGGACCGAAATGCTGAAAATAAATAAGAATTTAGATAAGACTGCAAAGAAGGCTGAAGTCAAGGAGCTGGAATCTCTGCTTGATTTATACAGTCCTATAAAATCCAAGTTTATGACGAGAGAAGAAGTCGAAAGATTAATAGAAGAGAAAACAGAGAAGAGAGTTTAAACTATCTTAATTTTTATTAACAGTTTTAGATAAATATAAATTGAGAGAATAAGAATTGTTATTTGAGGATAGCATGATTAAGTTCTTTGGCAAGAAGGAAGAAGAAGTTTCCTTTGGTAAAGGTTTCGTCCCAATAGACAGAGTCAGGGAATTGAGTGATAAGGGCTTCTCAGAACCAGAGATAATAGATGTCTTGAGGAAGGAAGGTTTCAGCGCGGATGAAATAGACAGGGCGTTAACTCAAGTCCTGAAGTTAGGAGTTTCTGGTCAACAAGAAGAACCATCTCCTTTACCAACCTTTCAAGATTTACAAACACAACAACCATACGGGGGAGAAATGCCAGAGATGCCTGAAAGATCTTTACAGTATCCTCAGCCCGAAGCGTATGGAACAGAAGAATTGATAGAATCTGTCGTGCAAGAGAGAATGGGTGAAGTCGATCAAAGATTTACCGAACTTGTGGCCAAACAAGCCGACCTGGAAAGAAGTATAGCCAACCTTCATCATCAATTGACGATAATGTCAAAGGGCAGATCTGAGACAGAAGAAGCAATATTAACGAAGATAGATTCTTTCAAGGATTCGATAGATGATATTAATGCAAGATTATCCAGTCTCGAGAAGGCTTTCAAGGATGCCTTACCAGCTTTAATAGAGAGTGTTAGATCGTTAACAGATTTAGTCCAGAGAATGAAGAAGGAAGCTTAACAAAATATTTATTCGTATTTTAACAAATTATTCTTGATAAGTAATGCCAGATCTTTTTAGACCGATTGCAGAGAAGTTGATCGAGCTTGGTTTTCTCGGATTTTTCCTTCCTTGGTTGATAACTGCAGCTATTTTCTGGGGGTTATTGAAGAAGTCGAAGTTGTTCGATTCGATGATAATAAACGCGATACTCGCATTATCCGCATCCTTCTTCTTGTGGGGTTATTTGATTGGCCCAACAGCAATTGAACTAGGAGGACCTTTGTCTATATTCATGGCCCAAGTTTCAGTTCTCATTCTTGTCATGGTCTTCGGTCTTGTCGCTGCGAGCATGTTCTATCCAGATTTGAGTAAAACTTTGGGAGAGACATTTAAGACAAGATCAGCGATGTACGTAATGATCGCATTGTTCTTTGGTTTATTCTTCACGAGTGGGTTGTATAGGATATTGATTCCAGAAGGAGTATTCACAGGACCACAAGGCGATGTCTATACTTTGATATTAATACTTGCTATCCTAGTAGGAGGACTCTTTATTATAATCGGAATACAAAGTAGTAAAAAGAAGGAGTGATGGCATGCCAGATATATTCACTGCAGTAATAGAAAGATTGAGAGACATTGGTGCGTTCAATTTCTTGTTTCCTTACATGTTAACTACTGCCATCTTCTATGGTCTGTTAAGAAAGTCACAAGTCTTTGGTAAACCAGAAGAGAATGCTGCTGTTAATGCAGTTATCGCTATGATTGCCGCATTCATGGTTTGGTCCTATCCTGTTATTGCAGGGATAAATATAGAAACGCACTTAATCTACTTTTTCACACAGGGCATTGTGGTGATGTTAACCTTTATGTTTGCTTTATTAATTGCTGGTATGTTTTTGCCTCCAGATTTACCAAAACATCTTTCAGAAGGTTTGCTAAAAGGGAATAAAGCTGCTGGTATAATCATCGTTGGATTGTTCTTCGGTTTTGTTATCGTTATGAGTAGCGGGTTGTGGAATGCTGTGCTCGGTCCTGGACTATTAGAAGTATCCAGCGATATATTTATAACAATACTCGTTATAATAATATTAATAATACCATTTATTTTCATAATGTGGCCAACTAAGGCCGAAAAAAAAGAAGGAGGAACATAAGGTGATGTGATGGTATTTGAAGGAGTAATAGCAGCTTTGGCTAGTGCAGGTGTAGCAGGACTTTATCTACCGTTTTTGTTGCTATTTGCAATATTATACGCTTTGTTCATAAAGACAAAAATATTCGGCGATGAGAACCAAAAAATCAATGTTTTACTCTCGTTTATAATATCTTTGTATATAGTAGCTTTCTCGCCTGTCTCTGGAACAATATCCGCTTGGTTTGCATCAATATTTGCAGCTACTGGCATAATATTAGTCTCAGCGATAGTATTCTTCTTAGTGGTCGGACTGATGGTTGCACCATGGTGGAAGGAAGTCGCAGGATCAAAATCTTGGTGGAGAGTCATTTTAATACTTGGAATCGTAGTAGCATTCTTGATTGTTACAGGAAATACCTTTAGTGGAGTTAGTGCAACAGGTACGGTATCTATACCCGGGTTAAGTGGTCAGGATGTACTCTTTTTGACGCTAGTTGTAATAACTATATTGATTATATACTGGATGACTAGAGGCGCCGGTGGCAAGCCAGCAAGATGGTCTTTACTACCAGAAATGAGTTAGTAAACCCCATTTTTATTTTTGTTATTTTTGTTTAGTTAAAATTAGTAACATACTTGGAAGTTTTCGCTAATTCTGGTTTTCCCAGAGCCTTTGCTGCGTGTTCATCGATCCATTGCTCTACTTGTAAATTATGTTTTTTCAATGGAATTCCATAGGAATCCAAAATTGCGTGAAAATATTCATGTGTCGCTTTGTATTTAAATTGTTCCTCTGATGCTTTTGCCATCCTCGGATTAACACCCACGTTATATCGTTGTCCATCACCATAAGTTATCCACATTGCAATTCCTTTATAGGCCAATCTGCCACTGTCGTTTACTATGGTTTGAGGTAAATCTGCAACTCCAAAATCTATTTCTGGTACTATTAAATAAGGTGGGACTGGATAACCAGAATTTCCTAGAGTTTCTCTAATTTTATGTGAAACATACGGCAAGATTCCTCTAATATTTTCATTTGCATTATGTGTTTTTTGAAGGGCCATTTTTGGATTCGGTGAATTTAGTTTAGAAAGATCATTATGTAAGTCTACAGGTTCAAATACTTCCCCCTCCAATCCCGGAGTTTGATTCATTTTCTCTATGATTCACTAATCATACGGTACTATTTAAATATTTCGCTACTTTACAGTAGTTAATTAAATATATCCACAGAAATATCTTTTCTACCCATTATAACTGGGTTTTTCAGGTCCCTCTTTTTCAATACTTCTAAAACATACCTATCTATTAATTCCATTACTCCTGAATTATACAATTTCTGCCAAACAAAATCACTTCCGTAACTCTGGGCCATTGGATATAAACTTTTAACAGGAGTTAGTTCATCAGTTTCTTGCATTAATTGGAATTCTCTTTCATAGCCACCTCTTGGTTCATCTATCTTCGTTAAGAGAACTTCAGTACCACCCTCTGCTAATATACGACCTGTGGGTATGTTTATGAGATATATTCTATTTTCATCAAGAATAATATAAATCGAATACATTCGTAAAAACTCGTCTAAACCTTCTTCATGAAAATGTACTATTTCATGCCCTGAAGCTATTTTTCGAAGCCTAGTATCCTGTTTAAGAGCCTCAGAATAAATTATATGTCTTTTTTTACGATCTGCCATTCCATAAACACCTTCTGGTAGGTTAGCAAAATAAACTTCCCTAGGCCAATTAAATGGAACACCTAAATGTCTGGAGATTTTATAACCCACCCTAGCTTGTTGTTCTATTATATCAGGATAATCTATAACACCATCATAATCACAAGGAGGTAAAGAATATTTGGTAGCAAAATCTCCTTTTAAATCATCAATTCTTATTACTCTATCCAATGAATTTAATAATGATGTAGGGTCAAATTCCATAGCATCACTCTAATGAATATTATCATATCTTTAAATTTATTTTGTTATCAATTTCCTCAAAGAAGGACAAGAAAAAAACCATTGCCATGAGATTGAAAATGAATTAGAAAAGAACGGCCATCCCCTACAAATGTCAGGTCTATATTTATAAACAGAACACAATTTGTCCCCATTTTTATCTATCAGGAAAGGACAATGGCCATTAATTTTTTTTAATCCCCAGTTTTCATCAACAAATCTTGTCCAATCAATTTCTCCCTTCTTAAACCTTTCGATATCAGATTTTTTTAATTTAAATTTGAGTTGGCAACATTCACCGCACTCAATACATTTGAATTTGTCTTTTTTCTTGTGTAAAAAGTAACTCAACGGAAAACTAGAGAGATATATCAAAGCCACAAAATAAAAAATGTAAGAAACTATGTTGTATCTTTTCGTGAAAAAGAAATATATGTTCATAACAGCGAGAGAAATAATAAACAGAACGAATGCATTCCTTAAGTGAATGTTTTGAGCATGATAGTCTATTTTTTTCATGTTAAAATTATAGTAAATTCTATTTATTTACCAAAATCTATTCTATTATCATGGCTGAAAGACCAACAACTGCATCTATAATTGGAAAAATTGAGGATACAGAAAAAATATTGGATAATTTGATAAACTACTATAAATCACTGGAAAAATTCTTGGACGAAGTCAAAGCTAAACCAGCTAAGAAGTACGTTGAAAAAGTTAGAAAATATCTAGAGAGCATCAAAAAACAACTTCTTCCCAAATTCAGGAACGAGATGTTAAAACTCCACAGGAAAGCGATTGAAGAAAGAAAAATGATTTTAGAGAGAGCAAAGAAACTAGAGAAGATTTAATCATTTCAGTATACCGAGATCTTTACCTATAGTCAGTAAAGACCAACTCCAAATCACAGCTTCGAATGAAAGGACATAATCTCCATTTTTTAAGAAGTATTCACAATCGTAGACATAGGCATTTATATTATTCAGGAATTCTTTTCCTTTCTTATTTATTGCCTTAATATTCTTTAACTCTTTCTTCATTTTTGTTAACCACTTATCTATCTCTTCTCTCGGTATCTTATCTCTCATCTATTTCACCCGATAAAATTCAAGATATTCACTCTCAGAAAAATGCAATCTAGCAGGAAGAATGATGACAAAAGGAGGATCTCCAAAATCTTTATTCATCAAATCCCTAACTTTACCGTACAATATTAAAGGTCTTTCACTCCCGGCCCTACCGAAAACTACAATTTCCGTATCTTCAGTAAAGATACCTTTACCAAAATTTTCTTCACTTTTCAATAAAATTTGAATACCTTCATTTGGTGTCATATACTTGTTCTTTTCAGATACTACATCCAGTAATAGTAGTGTATGTAAATCTCTCTTTTTTTTCACACCAATTCTTTCATAAATAGAAAGTGGAAGTTGGTTTCCAGTTTTCTCAAGGAATGGTATTGTTATAGTTACTCCAAAACGATATATGTGTAGTCCAGTCTCGGCTATTGCCGAATAAATTGAAGCATTATGAACAATTTCTGTTTTTATCCCCCTTTTCTTTGCATCTGTTAACAATGAAGAATGTGTAGTTGCAATTAGAGGATCTCCTGGCACGAATAATACCACTTTTTTATCATTCACTTCTTCAAGAAATTCGCTCGATTTTTCTTCCAAATTCCCTCTATTCAAAATTTTTATTTCTTTACCGATTATTTTTTCCAATTCTTTTATGTTTCCATGCCATTTCGAAGTGTAAAGTTCTATGTAAACCATGTCAGCATTCTTAGCTATTTCTAAGCCCTTTATAGAAACATCTTTTTCATCCCACAGACCTAAACCCACCAGATTCAACATAAGTATCTAAAATATATAGGAAAATCATTAAAATTTAATTATGTCTGATATATGGTTGATAATTGTATCTTTACCTGTCATAATTATCACTTCAATATTCCTTGGCTTTGAAGTACCTTTCTACTATGGCATCAGTCTTTTGGGTTTAGCCTTCTGGAGACTGGGGAATGATGAACTGTTGAAGAAATCAGGAATTTTAATATGTGCTATAGGTACGACCCTATTTTTCATCACTTTCGTATACTATATTGCTGAAGGGATAATTTTTCCTGATAGACCATTTGAATTTAAACTTATCAGTTTATTCCGTCAATTCATGACAAAAAGTTAAAATTTACACGCCATTTTACTCAACTCATATGCATCTTTAGCTTTTTCTGAAAGATCGATTTTCAAATATGCTGCACATGTATTGTGATAGGGCAATCCCTTCCTTGAAAAAACAGTAAGTATTTTCCCATCATGTCTTACTTCTATTCCTTCACAAGGCTCATGGCTTCTTATGAGTGTTTTTACTCCTATAATTTTCAAACCCCTTTCAGTAACATTTTTTCCCCAAACCCTACCTGCACCTCTTGGAGAAGGATAAAAACTATTGATTCCGTCCACAGGGTCATTCCACAAAATTTCCTCTAGATAACTATTAGAGGGGTGTGTTTTGTGTGCATAAGATATATCATTCAAGGATTTTATCTCAGTTGGAATACCACCATGTAACATAATATATTTCTCCTTAACTATCGCACCATTATAAAAATAGTCGAACATATCTCGTAATTTTTCGTAAATTTTTTTCCCATCATTTCCATACCTTTCAATTAGTCTGGCAGGAAGGTCGTGAGGATAAACTGGGAGTTCGGGCGGAAATTCATGATTACCCCTTAATAGAATTACACGATCAGGAAATTCTTTCTTGAGACTCAGAATGATAAAATATACTTCAGGCGAATATATTCCCCTATCACCATAGTCCCCAAGGAAAATCAAATAATCGTTTCTGTTCTTATAGAACTTGGCATCCTTCAATATAAACGATAGACTCTGCATATCACCGTGTATATCCCCGATTATTATAACATTTCCTTTATCTGGAAGGCAATATAATCCATCTTCTTTTCTCTCATTTTCTAATACCTGAAAAACGTCATCTATGAGTTCAAGTATTTCATTCGCTTTCGATTTGTTAGCTCTCTCCAATAATTCATTCAAATCCATACTAAACAATAAGATTTTAACATCAATAATTTTAGAACTTATTTAGAAGTGTTAAAAATGACAGATAAAATACCATCGAGTTATGAAATCATAGGATCGAAAGAGAAAGCAGTAGCAATAGTTGAAATTCCAGGTGAACTAAGGAAGAAAGAAAAAAAAATAGCCAAGT
>Ga0209636_10003018_pt1 | contig 17168 bp, 10 predicted proteins | sample DeeMarSWOR152_54_FD_187464 | JGI IMG/M metagenome (GOLD analysis project Ga0209636, IMG submission 187464) | Marine sediment microbial communities from White Oak River estuary, North Carolina - WOR-1-52-54 (SPAdes) (version 2) | ecosystem: Environmental > Aquatic > Marine > Intertidal zone >...
GGCATACCAACCCTGTCCCTTAACTGATTAATGGTCATATCGACATCCCCTTGAGTTAATGTACCTAATTCTGCTTTGGCTTCGGCATAAATCAATAAGGGTTCGGCAAAACGCATGAAAATATAATCAACATCATGATTTTCTATTCCTCTTTGAGGATCGACCCACCAATAGCGGAATTTTTGTGATTCATAACCAGTGGGGCAACCAAATAAATTAGGTACATCATAGAATGTTGTATCAGTACCGTCAATATACCTTGGATCGCCGGGAACCATTATTGACTGGGCCAATCTTGGATCGCGATTAATCTCTATGATCGAAAGAGAATCGTCTCCCTGGAAAAGCGGACTAACCGCAATGGGCAACCCATCGGTACATAAGTAATTTTTGAGTATTTCATGGGTCCACCCGTAACCGTTTGGCCAATTCCACATTTGATTGCTGAAAGTTGTCCCGTAAGTTAATCTATCATAATGTTTAAAGAATATCACTTCCGGATTACCCGTGTAATCCATCTTATTAAAGAGTTCAAAATAAACGCTATTTGGATCACCCGTCACGAGAGAATAATTACCATCATCGATTACTTGCTTTGCGGCATCTGCGGCCATCTGCAAATATGCAGATCCATCAGTACTTCCGGCGAACGCCGTACCCTGATGATACTTCGCCCATGTACCTTCATACAAACATGCCCTTGCCTTATATACCAAGGCAATGTCTTTACTTAACCTGGTTTGGTGATGAGTCAAATCCTTTCCATACTTCATTTTTGAAATGGCCTCATCCAGATCGCTGAGGATAAAATCAAAGACTTCGGTTCTGGAACTACGAGAACCATATAAAATATTTTCATCATCAACTTCTACAGGTTCGGTTATTATCGGCAAGGCTCCAAAATCTCTGAACAGTGCATAGTAGAATATTGCCCTGAAACAATGACCTTCCCCGATATAATTATCAACCATATCACCACTCTCTTCAACACGGTCTGCATTTGCAAGAAAATAGTTTATATTACGAATGTTCTCCCAATCCCATCCACCACCCCAATCATATCCCTCACCAGAGGCTGGAACAGTTAACATTCCATCCAGCCTTTTAGTATAAGTATCATAATATACATTAAGGGATTCATATGCCATATCTGTTCCATTGTCTAATGTTGGAGCCATACCTCCACCGGCTGGCCACCACCCCTCAAACTCATCATCATCATAAAATCTATTGAGATATAACTCAAGGTCTGTTTGGGTCTTCCAAAAATCCGGATCAGATATCTCATCCAGGGGCGTTCTGTCTAGAAATTCCTTCTCACAGGAATAAATAAATATTCCCAGTGATAATACTAAAATAAAATATACTATTTTTTTCATCATACTAAAGCTTTAGAAGGTTACAGTTAAGCCTATAGAATACATCTTGCTTAATGGATATGCGTCCCCGGCACCATACCATCTCCCTGCAAATGATTCAGGATCAAAAAACATCAGGTCTGTAAATGTTAAAAGATTCTCGCCTGACAAATAAATCCTTGCATTCGAAATAAATACCTTTTGGGTTAGGCTGGCAGGAAGCGTATAGCCCAATATAACATTTTTAAGACGAAAATAGGCACCATTTTGGAGATAACGATCTGATGGATAATCATAGTTTTTCCCATTTTGTCCGATATACTGGGAATATGGACGTGGGAAATAGGCATCAGGATTAGCTCCTAACGGGCTGGTATCATCGCGCCAATAATCCAGGTGGTCTACCAAACAACCAGCATGCATGGGTCCATTGGCAGGTCCCCTGAAAATGCCCAGCGTTCTCATATCAAGATCTCTTTTAGCAATCCCCTGGAAAAGTAATGAAATATCAAATCCTTTCCATGAAGCATTCGCATTTAATCCATACTGAAATCTTGGAGTGTTATTTCCTAAAATCACCTTGTCGCCGGGATCATCAACGGTATTAGTTCCAATGTTGATGGCACCGTCCCCGTCCTGATCAATATACTTCTGATCACCAGGGTACCAGGTACCTCCATATATATAACTCTGATCAATACCCCAGGCCGTAATATCAGCATCGGACTGGTAAAGACCACCCGATTCAAAACCCCATATTTCACCTAAAACCATTCCTTCGTAGTAGGTAGATAATATTTTAGTTGGATTACGATAATTTGTTACCTTGGCCATATAATCAGATATAATCCCTCTGAATCCGTATAAAAAATCGTTTACACGGCTTTTCCATGAAATCTCAAGTTCCCATCCACGGGTCATTATTTCTCCCTCGTTTTTCTTTGGTACATCGGTTCCCAATACACTGGGAAGGGCTTCTCCCGGTCCAACCAGATCGGTTGTCCGTGATTCATACCAATCGAATGTCGCAGCCAATCTGTTATTCAGGGTCCTGACGTCAATACCAAAATCAATTGTTTTCACCTTTTCCCATGTTAAATTTACGCTAGTAAGATCCGGGGCACCAACAGTCCACGGACGTTCGCCACTTAACAACCAATAATTGGTCTGTTCAGTCGGCAAACGTGGAACATATAAATAATTTGCAACATTCTGGTTACCCAGGGTGCCATAAGAACCTCTGATCTTTAAGAAATCTATCTGATCTGTTAGTGGAAAAAAGTTCTCGTTTGAAATAATCCAGCCGGCTGATACCGAGGGAAACGTGCCCCATCTTTCATCCTCTTCAAACCTGGAAGAGCCATCCCTCCTTATATTAATTTCCAATAAATATCTTTCAGAGAAATTATAATTTAATCTTCCAAAAACGCTTCGTGTAGCCCAGTGCCCTACATTATCATCAATCGTTTTCTCCCCGACGGCTGTTGTAATGGAAGGGACAGCATCGGTCACTACATGAAAGGATTCTGCCATCAGATCATTGTATTTATAAACCTCTTGCTGATAACCTGCCATAACATTCAAATTATGCCTTCCAAAGCTTCTTGTATAACTTGAATAAATGTTAGGTGAAAGATAATCATTTGAGAACAAACTGGAATTGTATTCAGTCTCTGCCCGGGAAGATGGCTCGTAGGCTATTTCTCCATTGGGCCTGAGCCAGGGGATTTGCTTGACCATAGTTTCATATTGATCATTATTAGTCACGTAGTTTAATTCAATATTTGTCACCCAGCCTGCTAGCGGTTCAAGCGTTATCCTGGGCGAAGCAACGAGCTGCTTTCTTATAAAATCTTCTCTTAAATCCTTCCACTCCTGAATTCTGGATTCTTTAGTCCAGATATCTGTTCCATCGTACTTTGCCGGCAAGCCTGGCTTTATTTTTGAAATCCAGTTCATGATCCAGGCTCGTCCATAAAATTGGTTCCATGGAAAATTTTCGTGACCATGTCGGTATTTAGCCAGAAAAGAAATGTTCATCCAGGAAGTAACTTTTGCTTCTATCTTTGTATCTACATTATATTTCTTGAACCATTCATTACCGATTTTCAACAGTCCCTCTTCGTCATAATATCCGGCAGATACATAATAATTGACCCGATCAGTTCCACCAGATATACTTAAGTTATGCTTTTGCCGGGGGGCCCAATCTTTAATAATTAATTCATTCCAATCCTCATTGGCTACGGCCATCATCCCCGTATTCATTACATTCCAAGTCAAGCCATCAGGATTGGCTAACATGGAAGGAGCGCTTCCCGGATTCGCCAGATTCTGTTTAAACCGGTTAATGGCATCATCATCGTAATATGGAGCTCTCCCTGAATTGACCGCGGCATCGTTGTGTGCATAGATAGCTTTCAACGGATCTGCATAGTCCGGATAAATGGTAGGTCTGCTCCTTGCTATGTTTGTCGAATAGGTAACTTTTGCACCGGCCTGCCCTTTCTTCGTTGTAATCAGAATTACCCCATAAGCAGCCCGTGCCCCGTAAATAGCCGTTGAAGCAGCATCTTTTAAAACGGAAATGGATTCAATATCATTCGGATCCACATCGTTAATTCCCATAGGAATTCCATCCACCAGAACATAAGGAGCATTACTACTCCCTTTTGCTTCGGCAAGACGTTCTTCATACGTAAAAGTATAAGCAGGAACATCTTCTGCTTGTTCAAGTTCTTCAAACGTAGTCAATCCCCTGATGTTCATGCTCATATCCGCACCGGGTTCTCCACCTGCTGTTGTAGGAGCAATTATCAGGTTGGGAACAAGGCCCTGTAAAGCCTGTTGTACATTGGCTATCGGACGTTCTTCAAGTGCATCGCTTCCCACAGCGGTCACGGCACCGGTTAAATTTACCTTTTTCTGAACACCATAACCAACAACCACAACTTCTTCCAGCCCGTATATATCGGGTGCCATGGTAAGGTCGATGATCGTCTGATCGCCAATGGGAATTTCCTGTGTAATCATACCCACATAGGAAAACACAAGCACTTCAGCATCGGGAGGAATCTCGATCGTATATTTTCCATCGATGTCTGTAATTGTTCCAACAGTGGTACCTTTAACGGTTATCGTTACCCCGATCAAAGACTCGCCATCTTCGTCGATTATTGTACCTGTAATAGTTCGAGGCTGCGGTTCAGGCGTGGCATATTCATCATTAGGTGTAATGACAACCAGATTATCAGATATTATCCTGTAGTCTATCCCTGCTTCATTGAATGTTCTATCCAGTAGTTTTGTTACAGGTGTACGCTTTGCCTTAACAGTTATCAGTTTATTCTTAACGTTCTCATTCAGATAAACAAACCGAACTTCTGTTTGATCTTCAATGGCTGCAATAAATTCTTCTAAAGGCGCATTTTCCATTTCCAGATTTATCCTGCTATTCTGGGACAAACCTGCAGCGGATACCTGAAGAAAACCTATCAGCAACAATACTCCGGATAATTTCATAATAAGTAGGATTTTCCTGGCGTAATTAAATTTATGCGCCTGGTGCTTACTAAATAAATTTTTCATATTTTTACAAAGTGTTAATTAGTTATTTACTAGGTAATCACACATTTTCATGAACCGGAGAACGCCCCACGTTTTCCGGTTCTCTTTTTGTAAGGCTTTTTTGTCATTTCATAGGCTTTAGGTTTTAATTGGTTTAACAATTAGGGTTAGAGGTTATTTTGTTATTGTAACCTGGTCCTTATTAATTTGAAATTCAAAGGAAGAGGCGAGTTTCAATGCATCCAGCGCCACTTCAATATTTTCACTCTCAAACGTCCCGCTAAACCTGTATTCCTTCAACTCCTCATCCACTATTTCAATATTCACATTAAACCACCGTTCCAGTCTGATTGAAAGGGTATCGAAACGTTCATTGTAGAACACAAATTTGTCATCCTTCCAGGCTGTATTGATCTCAGGATTTTTGATGATTTTTGGTTCAGTAGTAATACGAATAGGCTGAATTGGTATAATTTCTTCTTCAACATCGAGATCTGATATATCCAGTTTATTTGTACTTTTGTTATAAACGGCAAATTGATTCGGATTCAATACAACTTGTTGTTTTAAATGCTTTTCCTGGTCAAGTTCTTCAATAATTATGCTACCTGAAATTAATGTAGTCTCGATAAATTGATCATCAGAAAATGATTTCACATTGAATTTTGAGCCGATTACCTTGATGGAAATATTACCGGTTTTCACATAAAAGGGGAAAGGCTGTCCCGTTCTCACATCAAAAAATGCTTCTCCTTCAAAGAATACCTGTCGGTTTGTTCCATGGAAGTGATCCGGATATCTGAGGCAACTACCCGAATTAAGCTTTATTATACTGCTGTCTGGTAAAACTATTGTTGATTTTGAGCCATTATTAACTCTGATTTCGGTATATGTTTCTTCTAATGTTTCTTCTAAAAGCTTTTTGCTGGATCCTGAATACTTTAATAAAAAGTAGGAGCTGACCGCAACAACAATAAAGACAGCAGCATATTTTAATAATTTCAGAACTAACTTACGGTTTTTCCGGCTTTCTTTATCAATCATATAATTTACATAGTCCCGTTCTTCTTTTAAAATGTTTGCAGGCAGATTGATACTCCGACGTATTTTCTCATAGATCCCTTCTGAATGGAATCCGATGGATCGCTTGGAAGATTGATCCCATCTGGTGTATAACCAGGCCACTATCTTACTATCTATACCCTGGTTGTTTATAATATGAAACAATTCTTTTGCATCCTCACGGCTTATCTTCCCCGAAATGAAAGCCTCGAGCAGTTCCTTTAAATGTTCAGTTGATAACAATTTTCTGGTAATTAATGGGTTTATATTTTCCTGAAGTCTATTATCCTGGTTTTATTTATTAGTCATCCAAAATGGCAGGTCATTTCTGCCATAAAAAATAATAAAAATCTAAATAATCTATATGTTTGATAACCTGACATTTGAGATTTTGTTATATTAGAGATTAGAACTAAAAGTACCCCATTGATGTGGGTACTTTTAGTTCATCCCTAACCACTAAACCTAAAACAACACATGATGGTTTTAAATATTATAGCCAGACATATAATGGCTTTTATATAAAATACAATTTACTCAACAATATCAGTGAAGGGATATCCAATTTTTTTTAATAAACTTATCACATCTATTTTGTCTAGAGTTATTCCGTAAGTGAGGCAATAGATATTAAAGTACCGCGTATTGTGATTAACCTGTCAGGATTGAAAGTGATTACCCGGAGAGAAATAATGCTTTTGGATGTAATTGATAAAATATCTATTCAGATAATTTTTGCTCAGGATAGAATTTATTAACGAGGTGATTGCGAATATACTCCAGTGATTTACTGATCTGGGTATTTATTGTATTTACTGAAATGTTCAGTTTTTCTGCTATTTCCCTATAGGACAGGCCATCATGCCGGCTTAGAAGAAATATTTCACGTCTTTTTTCAGGCAGTTCTCCAATGAGTCTTTCAATTTCCAGGTTCAATTCCAGAAAATTAATTTCTTGTTCTATAGGGAGGATAATATCTTCAGGAATTGCCAGGAGATAATCCAGATAGACTTTATCGTTTATTCTTTTCTTTAACTGGTTGAGAAGCATATTTTTTGCAATCCGGAAAATATAACTGCCAAAAGATAATTCAACTTTTATCTCAGAACGTGTTTCCCAGATTTTCATGAAAACATTCTGCACAAGTTCTTCTGAATCCTCTTTACTTTTTGAAATATTAAATGCAAAGTTGTAGAGTTTTTTACTGTATTTAGAATATAATCTTTCGAAAGCAAAGCTGTTTCCAGCTTTCATAAGTGAGACAAGTATTTCTTCCTTTTTGGACATACAGACCCAATGTATATGATGCAAGTTATGAAATTTTCAGAACGTACATGTAAATATGAACAGGTCAGAGTAGAAAATGCAGTTTTGTGTGATGTCAACCCCCGGCTGTCAGCCGGAAGCGGAAGATGGGAATAGCCGAAATACAGTTCGACCACCAACCGCTAAACAGGAGTATTATTCATCCTGATTGCAAATCAAGATGAAGCGTATCAAAATACCTGCTCACCCCCCTACTCAATCTCAATATCCCATTTTTCTCACAGCCATTGAACAATCCGGGAAGAGTAAGTGTATTGTTTTTCAGGATATAAATCGGCAACTGTATTCCTTACTTCATGGCCGTCCTCTCCTGTATAAACAAGAGCATTCAATGCATGACACCTTGCTTTATCCTCAGGATATTTTATCATTTTTAACAATGCTTCTGTTGCAGTCACTACTATCCGGTTATCAAAGATATAAAAGTTTGGAAAGGCTGGATATATAAGCGATAGAAGTTCTTTGAAATATTTTTCGATTTGAAATCAAAATTCATTAAAATATTGAGCTTTGTCACCAAAAAGGAGTATGAATACTGGCAAAGCTGTATTAGCTCAGATTATGGATTTTGTATCCAAGTATGATTTCAATAAATGCGTGGAAAAATACAACGGGAACTACAAGGTCAAAACCTTTACTTGCTGGGAACAATTTATCGTAATGAGTTTCGCACAGATGACTTACAGGGAAAGCCTCAAAGATATTGAAGCCTGTTTACAAGCAATTTCTAATAAGCTCTATCATTGTGGTGTAAAAAGCAAGGTGTCTAAATCTACTTTGGCTGATGCAAACGAAAATCGTGATTGGTGTATATATGCAGACTTTGCTCAAAAGCTGATAATTGAAGCAAGAGGACTATATAAGGACGACAACGATTTTAATATTGAAATTGATGAAATTGCTTACGCTTTAGACAGTACCACGATTGATCTGTATTTGTCCTTGTTCCCATGGGCAAAATTCAGGAAAAAGAAAGCTGCTGTCAAGATGCACACATTATTGGATTTGAGAGGTTCAATACCAACGATCATCGAGATTACAAATGGCAAGGTACATGATGTAAATATATTGGATTTATTACTAATTGAAGTCGGTGCGATTTATGACAACTGACAACCGACAACCGACAACCGACAACCGAGAATCGAAAACCGAGAACTGAGAACCGACAATTGAGAACTGAGAACCGAGAACTGAGAACCGAGAACCATTCAATCCCCCCTGCCGATCAACTGAAACGGTGCCCAGTAGAAAGGTGCCGGGTACCGTTTCATTACTTCACGCTGTGCCATGCTCAATGCATCCTGTGGCGAATGGTTATTAAGATTTCGGTAAAAGGATGTCATCAGCAGGGCAGTAGGTTGATCGGCAACACTCCATAAACTTACAATTACTGCCGGAGACCCGGCATAAAGAAATGCACGGCTGAGGCCAATAATCTCATCTCCCTGGCTACGGTCACCCAGTCCGGTCTGGCAGGCACTCAGCACAACCAGACTGGCATTAAGGTCGAGACCAAATACTTCGGTTACTGTGAGTAATCCGTCATCCTCCTCTGTTGGTGCAAACAATAAATATGAATATAATGGCTGTACAGGATTAAGTGATCCGTGAGTGGCAAGGTGGATGTATTCAAAAGATGATATATTTTCTTTAAGAAATGTTTCAGTCGACTCATTTTCATAGCGTTTTGTGACATCACTGTATAATTTGCTGATTTGATCAACTTCAATCTTTGTACCCGGAAGACCTGAAAAATCTCCAAGATCAAGGTCACCAAGAGCCATTGCAATCATATGCTTCCGTGGCAGATATCTCTTTTCCTTACTGAAGAGGAAAACACTGGCTGAGGGTGTGTAGAAAAGGTTAAATTCTTCAAAAAGATATTTACCGTCAGGATTAATTAATGCCTGGAATGGCAGGAAGTGAAGCGATCCATGGGGAATGATCCCCAGGTTATGATAATCATCCAGGTATCCTTCCACAGGTAAGATAAGATGAGAGTATACCTTTCCAAGCTGTTCTCGTGCAGTTAATCTTTCTGTTGTTTCACTGGTAACAGTCCTTGCACCACGTTCTTCATCTCCTGTTCCCCTGAATTCGGAAGTTCTTCTAACTGCCTGACGACTGGCTGTAACTTCTTTGGAAATTTCCCCGGCAGATATTTGTTGCACTCGACATATCACACCGTTAGTACCAATTACCCATATTGCCAGGTAGTTTTCTCCGGTCCAGTATGCTAATAATGCTGTTTCAGGATCCAGTGAACGACGTAACAGTTCTGGATCAGTTGGTTCAATGCTGACAATTGATGCATATTCGGGATTAGAGAGTTTAATCCTTTCCAGTATTGAGTTGTATTCTTCGCGGGATTGAACCAGTTCATCTTCCACCTGGTATCTTGATAAACCCCTGAAAGTACCCAGTTCATTTTTCTGAATCATCTTTGACAGGGCCTGAATACGCAATCTCAGCTCCTGTTCCTGATCAACCAGCTCTTTATCAGCAGTATTCCTTACATCAACCTTACGGTTCCCAATCATGTCCAGAAATGCTCTTGCCCTGGCTCTTTCTGAATATGCGAAAGCCGAAACCTGATCCCCGGATTCAAGCAAGATCCTGATTAACCGGTCATAAACCTTTACTTTATTTTCGATGTATGTGCTTTTATATTCATCAATGGTAAATTTACCCCTTATCCCCTCAATGATTTCAACCGCCTTCCTGTAAGCATCTTTTGCTTCATCGGCTTGCTGTGTCATTTCAAACAATCTCCCTTTCTGGTACCATATCTCCCATTCCGTCTCCTGTGATGTTACATTTCTAAATGCTTCATTCAGGTAATGGTCAGCCTGATCTGCATTACCCAGATCGATATTGATATCTGCAAGTCTGAGACTGGCTTTTGCAATGCCTTCACTGACATCTGCTTCGCTAAAATGGTCGATTGCTTGATTGTATTCCCGTATAGCATCTTCATTGTTTCCGGATACCCGGTTCATATCACCCATCTTTAATGAGGCAAGTCCGGATGCCACTGTGGCATTGATTTCTCTGAAATATTGCTGAGCTACCTGTATGTTTCCAAGGCGCATATCCACTGAGGCCTGCAGGGCCCGGGCGGCCATCTGTGCAGTATCCTGTATATCAGTGGCCGACTGGAAATATGTTGTTGCTTTTTCATAATCGCCAATGTCAGCATAGGCATCACCGGCTCCTATGCGGCTCCATACGATCTGGGGGATGATTCCCGATTTTTCGGCTTCATCCAGTGCATTAATCTTGTATCTGATAGCCTGCTCAAAATCTGCAGTTGCAGTAAACGCCTCTCCCAGAGCCTGGTATTGTCGTGCCGTTGAAAGCTCCAGTTCCATTGCCAGATGAAGAGAATTTTCAATCAGCTCTTTACCATCAGGGATCATTCCAAGATTGAGATATGTATTTCCAAGGATCAACTGTCCTTCCATCAAACCTTTCTTATCATTCAGTTTTCTATAAATATCCAGGGCAGAATGTGAATATTCAATACACTGGTTAAATCTTCCCAATGTAGCATATACCTGGGCAAGAGAGAGATAAGTATCTGCAATGGAAAGCTGGTTCAGTCCTTTCAGACTGGTTTCCATACCCTCGTTCAGATCAAGGGCATGTTCGAGGTAAGGGGTGCCTTTTATAAAATCTCCTTTGAACAGATGCATGTTCCCAAGCATACGGTAATCCTCTATGACCTCCAGTTGATTGTTTTGTGTTGAATCACGGTTGAGAGCCATGATGACATAGCTGATAGCATCATCGTATTTCCCTATCACACTGTATGCATGGGCAGTCTTTCGGCATATATCAGCTTCCATATCAAGATTCCTGAAAGTTCCCAGTTTGGCACTGGCCGAAAGACAATTCCGGTAATGGACAATTGCCTGTTCGTAATCGTACTGGTTGTTGTAGTAATCACCTTTTTGCTGTTCCTGGGTTACAATGATGGAAGGGGTTTTGCAGGATTGAAAAGATGAAATTGAAGAAATGACAATAAGATATATTTTTAAAATTGTAGCTGAATGACTATTCATAGATGTTAAATATTTTGTCTGTGAATTCTAAATAATTCATTATGCTCAGTATGATATGGGTAATAGTAAAGATAATTATGCCGATACTTCTTTAACAATATTTAAACATAGATAAATTCAGAATATGTATTGAAGGTTTAATGAATAAATTGGATCAGCTCCACCATTTTTGCCCAAAAGAGGTATTTGAATGATTTCAAAAAACCGGAATTTTCTGATTTGGAAATAAACGGAGGGTTGATATGTAAGATCCCAACCACCCGGAGATTCAACAGTTTGTGAATAGTAATATGTATTTTCTGTATGTGTCAATATCCCAATGTCATTTACTAACGCAATCCAATCATTCAAATGAAATCCGAAACCAGCAGTTATGCTAAACACACCTCCATTTTTAAATTCAATTGCATCCTCATAAGGAAACATTACTTTTTTCCCCTTAAAATGATAATAATAGTAACCATACAGGGTAAGTGAATATGGATAGGAAATCTTTTTTAACATGATATCAGCTGTCAGACTGGCATGTCCATTACCTGTCGGAAGATCATATTCAATATCACTTTTTATGTTTTTTGGATTCTTTGGTCCAGTTGGTAACACGCCATATACTCCCAATGTTACAGATGGAAAAGATTCACTTTCAGTAACAACCTGGCATCTGAATCCGGCTTCTATATCTCCGAATCCTCTTCCTATAGTTTTAAAAGCAAGTATCGTATCATAATTGATAGATGGATAGGTTATCCGGGTTGATATAAAATACTGGTTATTGGCATATGGAATTCTTACAGATACTTGCAGCCGGTCAATTATCCCATATTGTAAACCCAGCAGGTATGACCATGTTTTGCCATAACTATTTGTGCCTAATACATAGTCTTTTTTCTTATCCTCATTGAATAAGCGATCGATCATAATGAAATTGGCACTGATTCCTGCACGAAAAAATCCCTTCCTGAGAGTCATTGGTTCGGTAATAATGGTCTGCTGTTTCAGATCGGAAGGTATGATCATTTCTTCGATCTGGGTAAATAATTTTAAATTTCCAAAGGAAAGAAAACAAATGCAGATATATAAAGTCTTTTTCATTGAATATCATTGAATTAATCGGCAAAGGTTATGATGTTCAGACTGATACCTGTTAAAAAAGCCCATTGGGCCATAATATTCTTTCCTGAAACCGGAAGGATAACATGTTGTTCCAATCTCAGATTTTGAGAAACAAGTATTTCATAACCTAATGAAAGATTGTTGAGTGATTTTTTTATGTAACCGACTTTTTTACCTGTTATGTTGCTCCATCCATCACTCGACTTGTAACCATTAAATGCGCTGGTTATAGTGAACCATGGGATCGCCTGGACAGCCACTTCACTATAATAATTGATTGTTATTCCGGGATTGAACTGATATTCATCCTTCTGATATTGGAATTCGTTCTCAACTAATCTGAATTTCCAGTCTACTGACTTGGCGTCTTTAAGTCCGGTAGAATAAATAAATGACCCGGTAAGGGAGATACGACTAGTCCTTATTTTTAAAGAAGTTCCTAATAAACCGATCATTGCACCCCCACTATATTTATTATTATACTTGTATATTAGGGAGGCTGAACCATTTGTCGGGTCTAATATGGTATAGGAATGTTCTGGTTTATCGGGTTCATGATTAAACAATGGTAGAAATATACCTGCAGATATTACGAAATTAACAGGATGCCATTTTATCGGAGCTGTTAGAGCTGTGCCTAAAAACAGATCGTTAAATCCTTTATATCTTGTTAACTCACTTACATACAGGATACTTCCAGAACTGCCAATATTATGATTCTGGTTTCGCAATCCTATACTGGCATACCCAGTGGAGGCAGTTAATTGCAGGTATTCAAGAATACCGAATTTTAATTCGAATGGCATCAGGTGTTTTGCGGAAACTGATCCATCGGTAGCAAGATCGATTTTTTTTCCGGAGACATCATATTTTCTATTGATGATTGAGAACTCATAACCGCTATTGAATTGTAACTGACCCTTATGCATTGCAATGGGTCTATCGACATATCTTTCAGTCAGTAAGTCATAACTGTTATCCTCCTGTCCTAAAATTTGATAATTTATGAGAAGGAAGATGAAAAAAAAGAATATTTTATTTAATACAGACATAGTAGATAAGTCGATGTATTATTTTGTAATATAAACATTTATACCTCCTTCGAGTGTTCCAAACCAGAGATTGCCATCCTTGTCAAGGGTTGAACAGAGCACCCAATTATCTTTAAGACCATCATGTATTTTTATTGTAAGCATTTCTGCACCATTGTATTTCACAATACCGGCACCACCGGTTGTAAACCATATGTTTCTATTCAGGTCCTGAACCATTGACGAAACTCCTGATATTGGTTTACCATTAAATAGGCTGATTAATTCAACATCAGTTCCGTTGTATCGTGTAAGATATTCAGCCTCAAAAGATGAAAACCATATATCCCCCCAGCTATCTTCAAGAATGTATGTAACATAATTATGATTCAGACCATGTGTTTCATCAAAGACAGAAAATGCTATACCATCAAAATATAGTGCACCACCAAATGTAGCAAACCATACGTTATTTTTGAGGTCTTCAGTAATATAGTTTATGTACCAGTATTCAGTCTTATCGAGCAAAGCATAATTAAATCCGTTTTCATCATACATAAAAATTCCCTGGCCTTCAGTCCCTATCCACATCCTTTTTTTGCTATCGTTAAAGAGAGAAATGGGCACGATAGGCAAATCTCCAATCTTATCAATGTAATACATTTCTTGATCAATCAGGAGGTTAATTCCTGCAGATGTGCCAAACCACATTGTTCCATCAGCATCCTGGTCAATGGCATAAACACGGTTACTTAGCAATCCATCATACACGGTATAATTTATCCATTTTGAACCATCAAACATATTGATACCTCCACGATCCGTACCAACCCAGATATTGCCTGATTTGTCCTGTTTAATACTATATATCATGTTATCAGTTAAACCATTTGAAGTATTATAGTATTTCCAAGTATTGACTTCTTCTGGGTTAATAATATCAGGATCCTCCTCACAGGAGAAAAGTATTATTAACAGAAATACCAAGGTGTATAAGTATTTTAAATTCTTTAATTTATAATAGGGTAATGCCATTAAATAAGTTGCTTTATATGTTCATAATCAATTAGTTGATAATTCAATAAAATCGGTTTTTAATGGATGTCTTGTGTTATCCTTTTCAATAATCCGGATTCTTTTATATTTCCTATCGAGGCTTTTTGGTTGGATATCCATTGTGCCGGCACAGTGTAGACATTTATTTCATTCAGGACAACCGGACTGGTATACCCTGCAAAGAACCAGGCACCATCTGTTTCCTGTTTCAAAGCATAGATATAATATACAATAGCTTTAGCATGATAAAAGACCACGAATCCGTCAGCATCAGTATAATCTGCAGCCACTTCATTAATACCGTTCTCCCAGTCCGACTCGTTGTCATAAAGGATCACAGCACAATTATCAACTGGATTTTCAGTTGTGTCCTGGGTAACAAAAAATGCCAGGATGGTAGGTTCCTTGATAGTCACTGTTTGTTCAGCCTCGTCTGATCCGTTATCATTTGTTGCAGTGAGTGTAACTTCATAATTACCGGGATCATTATATATATGCCACGGATTTTTTTCAGTTGAAGTACTTCCGTCACCAAAGCTCCAATCATATGAGTCACCATCTGATGTTGTATTGGTAAAGTTAATCGTATCGCCGGCCTCATAACTGTCGGAACTGTGTGTAAAGGAAGCTTTTGGCGGATCTTTTTCACACATTGTGAATAAGGCTAAAACAGCTATAATAGCCGTTAATATGAAAATGGATGTCTTTTTCATGATTTGCTGGATTAATGGTTGTTTGCTTTATCAGGTAATAACCTTTAATGGGACCGGAACAAAGATATTAATATTTTAAAATATGGAAGACTCCTATCAAGTCAGGAAAGTGTGTCTCAACAAATATTTAAATTTCAATATCTTTGAATTATTTGTATAACGAGTAAAAAGAATCTACTTTTAATTTGTTGTGCTTTTAAATAATGAGTCTACTTCGAAAAGTAATACATGAGGGGCTAATGCCCCAAAAGATGTTGGTTTTTAATAATCCCGGCCAAAAGGCTGCCGTTAAGTTAAACTACTGATATATTAAGCTTTAGCCCTCAATAATGATTTCAAAGTTACTTTTCGGAGTGGATTCAATAATGCAAGTTATTATATATTGGTTTTTATACATAACTGCACTATTGGAGCGGCTATGTATACTTCTGATTATAAATATCATCGTATTTAATAGCACAATACATTACTTTTAAAATGATCTTACTTTATTTTAATCATTGATGTTTGGAGCCTTCATAAATAAAGTAAAAGCTCCGGGCGTCCAAAATCTGGTCTGTATCCTCGTTGGTGTTTCAATTTTTTGTTTTGTTGTTTATAAATCAGCTACAACCTCACTTACCCATGATGAGAGCTTCACTTACCTCCATTTTGTCCCACAGAAATTCATGGACATCATTTCTTATAAAACTCCCTATACGAATAATCATATTCTTAATACACTGCTGATAAAGGGCTCGGAATATCTGTTCGGGAACTCTGAACTGGCAATCAGATTACCGAACAATCTAAGCCTGATATTATATTTAACTTATACTTTTCTTCTTCTCAGAAAAATGAACCGGCAGCTTATCATTCTTCCTTTCCTTCTTATGATACTAAATCCTTATTTAATTGATTTTTTTGGTCTTGCAAGGGGTTATGGGCTTTCAATAGCATTTTTAATGATGAGTTTGTACCACCTTTTAAACTTTTTTGAAAAAGATAAAAAGAAGGATCTTATGTTATTTAACCTTGGGGCCTTTCTGGCCATATTCAGTTACTTCACTCTGGTTTACTTTTATCTTTCTGCGCTGATCATATTTAATTTACTACTTTTCGTTGGAAAGAAAAACCATAACTCCGGGAATTTGTTCCGTTGGATTTTCAAACAAAACGTAATTAACCTGGTTTTTCTGATTTTCATATTCTTAACAGCTTTCGAACCATTCAGAAGAACCATGAAGTCCGTACCTATCGATTTTGGCGGAAAAACCGGATTGATCCATGACACCATTCGTTCACTGGTCATACAATCTTACTTTGGTATATCCCCATTCTGGACATCAGTGATTGTCGGATTTATATGTGTGGTTATTCTGGCACTGCTTATTTATTTAGTTTATATTGCTATTACAAGAAATTTGTATGTGCTGGACCGGCTAAAGCCGGTTATCATAGTAAATTGGTTGATTATTTTAATTGTAATTATGATTAGTCTTGCTCACTCCGTTATTGGTATGGATTTCCCTATTCAAAGATTCGCTCTTTTTCTTTTTCCGTTAATCATGGTGAACATTATCTCAATTACCTTATTAAAAATTCAGAGATTCAAAAATGTTTTTATTGGGCTGATGGTACTATTAGCCGTTTTAACAATTCTTAATTTTGGATGTAAACTTAATATATGGTATTATCATGATTGGAAATACGATGCCGATACAAAAACCGCGATGGAAGTCCTTGTTAAGGATTATGAGCAACAGCTGGATAGAAAAACACCCATCTGCCTTGGGGTAAGCTGGATTTTTGAACCCACAATGAATTATTACAGACAACTTTGGCAGTTGAACTGGCTGGAAGCTGTTGACCGGGAGGCACCTGTACTTAATGATG
>Ga0209636_10003019_pt1 | contig 17167 bp, 6 predicted proteins | sample DeeMarSWOR152_54_FD_187464 | JGI IMG/M metagenome (GOLD analysis project Ga0209636, IMG submission 187464) | Marine sediment microbial communities from White Oak River estuary, North Carolina - WOR-1-52-54 (SPAdes) (version 2) | ecosystem: Environmental > Aquatic > Marine > Intertidal zone >...
ATAGAATTCTTTGAAAAAGGCGGTGGCCAGTTTCTTGAACTAAATTATGATGGACCTGACTTGAAAAGGCAGGTTGTACCGGCGAAAGTGTTATATCATTCACCGTGAGATGAACCGCAAATATGATTGTTGATCGATTAGGTGATTATGGGTATCAGCAGAAGCAGGTATCGTGAAATAATAGTCCTTTTGAAGCTGAACCATAAGAGATGATCGTTAATAATGAGAGACGAATAAAATACTTCAATTGATCAATGAATGTGACTGAGAAAATAAATGTGAAAAAATGAGCAGGAACATGCAAACTATCATTATGATTAAGTCTCAAACTATTAAGAGGTTATAACAAGCTTGATTCTTTATGAAGGAGCATATTATGTTTCGACATAATTTACTCATTATCTTTAGAAACTTTAAACGAAACAAAAGTTCATTTTTGATCAATCTCATTGGCCTTTCCACTGGTTTGGCCTGTGCTTTACTGATTTATCTCTGGGTAAATGATGAACTGCATGTGGACAAGTTTCATGTAAAAGATAAACAACTTTTTCAGATAATGAACAATGCAATAAATCATGATGGCAGGATTTTAACTTTTGAGTGGACACCAGGCCCTTTGGCAAATGCACTTACAGAAGAAATGCCTGAAGTTGAATATGCTGTACCCGTTCAATCCAGTTTCAGCAGAAAAGAAGGTATTCTTTCTGTAGGTGATAAGTATATAAAAGCATTGGAACAATATGCCGGTGAGGATTTTTTCAATGTTTTTTCTTATCACCTCATTCAGGGAGAGAAGAGCAAGGTTTTAAAAGATAAAAATGCACTTGTTATTTCTGATGAATTGGCTACAAAATTATTCCATAGCACTAAAAATGTTATCGGAAAAACAGTGGAGTGGAAGAAAGATAAGTTTAGCGGAACCTACCTTATTTCCGGTGTTTTTAAAAGTCCCCCTCCAAATTCTACCGCGCAATTTGACCTGTTATTCACTTACCAATTATGCCGGGAAATAGAGCCAAGTGTTAATTCATGGCAAAGTGGTAATCCCTGTACATATGTGATCTTGAAAAAAGGTACAAACATTGATCAATTCAATGAAAAGATCACTGGTTTAATTGGAAGGAAAACGAATGATAAGACAAGCACGTTATTTACCAGACGCTATTCTGATAAATATCTGTACGGTAATTATGAAAATGGTATACAATCAGGAGGCAGGATAGTATACGTTCGGTTGTTTTCGATAATTGCCCTTTTCATATTGGTGATTGCTTGCATTAATTTCATGAACTTGTCCACTGCAAAAGCATCGAGAAGAATGAAAGAAGTCGGGGTGAAAAAAGCAGTAGGTGCCAACAGGAACGCTCTCATGATTCAATATCTGGGAGAATCCCTTTTAATGACTTTTTTATCGCTTCTCATTGCCATCCTGCTCGTTTGGCTTTTACTACCTCAATTCAATGAAATTACCGGTAAGCATCTTGCCTTGAATTTTAATGGTAACCTTATTTTATCGGTTTTGGGGATTACCTTATTTACCGGACTGATATCAGGCAGCTACCCGGCAATTTACCTTTCCAGCTTTAATCCGGCAACAATATTGAAGGGAAAAATGAAAACTTCTATCAGTGAGCTGTTGGCACGAAAAGGATTGGTCATATTTCAATTCATTATATCGATAATATTGATTGTGTCCGTACTTGTGGTTTACAAACAAATCACATTTATTCAATCTAAAAACCTGGGTTTTGATAAAGACAATATCATCTCTTTTAAAAAGGAAGGGAGATTGGAAGAAAGCCTTGAAACCTTTCTATATGAGGTTAAGAATATACCAGGAGTTATCAGTGCATCAAATTATCATCCTAATCTAACCATCAACCTCACTGGTACCCATTGGGTTAACTGGCAAGGGAAAAACCCAGAAGATAAAGTCTCTTTTAAATACCTTTTTGCTGGATATGACTTTATTGAAACACTCGGCATAGAATTGAAAGAAGGGAGGTCTTTTTCCAGAGAATTCAGTACGGATGATTCAAAGATCATTTTTAATGAAACGGCAATTAAAAGTATGGGACTTGCGAATCCTGTTGGTCAAACCATTAATCTATGGGGTAAAAATAAACAAATTGTGGGTGTGGTCAAGGACTTTCATTTTGAATCGCTTTATGAAAATCTAAAACCTTGCTTTCTATTATTCTCTCCGAATGAGGATAATATTATCGTCAAAATCAAAGCTGGAATGGAGAGAGAAACCATAGCCCGACTTCAAAAATTCTATAAGGCATATAACATGGGACTTCCATTTGATTTCAAATTTCTGGATGATGAATACCAGGCGTTTTATGAGTCCGAGAATCGGGTTGCCGTTTTATCACGCTACTTTGCCGGGATTGCCATCATTATTTCCTGCCTGGGTCTGTTTGGATTGGCCGCCTTCACTGCCGAACGACGGACCAAGGAAATCGGCGTACGCAAGGTGTTAGGCTCAAGTGTACCCCGGATTATGTTTCTGTTATCCGGCGATTTCACAAAAATTGTTTTGGCATCCATGTTAATATCGCTGCCGGTCAGTTTTTTTATCACCAACCATTGGCTGGATAGCTTTGCTTACAGGATTGATTTAAACCTGTGGTATTTTTTTAGTGCAGGAATTCTGACATTGCTCATCGCCTGGATTACCGTGGGAGTGCAAGCCATAAAGGCCGCACTGGTAAATCCTGTTGAGGCTTTGCGATACGAATAAATCGCAAAGCGGAGATCCCGATTCTTTTTATCGGGATAGATGCATTAAGGTACGAGTGAGTTTGAAATTTCGTTAATCAATGATCATTATGAAACTGGAGAACATCATGTTTAAAAACTATTTCATAATCGCCTGGCGAAATCTGGCTAAAGAAAAGATATATTCCTCGATTAAGGTCGGGGGATTTGCTCTGGGTATCGCCGCCTGTTTGTTGATTGCATTGTTTATTAGAGACGAACTTAGCTATGACCGATATATTCCTAATGGAAATCGAATTTACAGGGTTGTAAGAGATTGGAATGAAAACGGGGAGCATTTTATAGGAACAAGTCTTCCCGCCCCTTTTGCCAAAGCCTTAAAAGAAGAATTTCCTGAAGTAGAACAGGTTGGCCGCCTTAATCAATTCGAACTTTTTGGGGCAGGCAGCAATGAATTAAGACGAGCTGACAAAATCATGAACACCTATGAGGAAGGCTTTGCTTATGCGGATCAGGGCTTCTTGGATATGTTACAGATACCCATGGTCTATGGTAATCGGGCACATGTCCTTGATGAGCCTGGGACTATTGTTATTTCAAAACGCAAGGCAGACAAATACTTCCCCAATGAAAATCCAATTGGTAAAACCTTCATCATTAACAATAACGTATCAAAACCTTACAGAATAACAGGGGTAATGGATTTTCCGTCCCATTCCCACTTCCAAAGTGATTTTCTGCTAACGCTTGAAGGCGGATTTTACCCCGGCGAACAAACAAACTGGATGTCAGAGACCTATTATACGTATGTAATGTTGCGCCCCGGAACAGATGTGGCTCAGTTGGAAACCAAGTTTTCGTTCATTACCAAGAAATATATGATACCAAGCCGACAACAAGATGGCATGGTCGATGCAGAAAAACTTGCTGAGAAAATCCGTTATCAATTACAGCCGGTGAGTGATATCTACCTTAAATCAGCAGGTATCGGGGATTGCTTAACCCATGGGGACATCCGTTTTATCTGGCTATTTGGAATTATTGCAGGATTTATCCTGGTCATTGCCAGTATCAATTTTATCAACCTTTCCACGGCCAAGTCTGCGAACCGGGCCAAAGAAGTCGGGTTGCGCAAAACAGTGGGTTCAAATAAGGTTAATCTTATCGGCCAGTTCCTTACCGAATCGGTGCTTTATAGTGTTCTTTCTTTCATTCTGGGAATTATGTTGGCCGTCATGCTTCTGCCTTATTTTAATATGCTATCCGCGAAATCATTGATGATCCCCTGGGCCGAATTGTGGTGGGTAATGCCGTTTTTAGCCATTTCGTCCGTTGTCATAGGCATATTAGCAGGACTTTATCCTTCGTTTTATCTTTCATCTTTTCAGCCCATTAGCGTATTAAAGGGAAGTTTGAGCAGGGGGAGCAAAAGGTCCACCATGCGCAGCGCTTTGGTCATTTTTCAATTCACCATTTCAATTATTTTAATAATCGGCACGTTGATCATCTATCGCCAGGTTGGTTACATTCTCAACAAAAAGTTGGGATTTGATAAGGAACAAGTATTGCTTTTACAAGGGGCCAATACCATGGGCGATCAGGTTACTTCATTTAAAAATGAACTCCTGAAATTGCCGGAGGTGAAAAATGTTACTGTCGGTGATTATTTGCCAATTTCAGGAACCAAGCGCAATGGGATGCCTTTCTGGAAAGAAGGAAAATCAAAAATTGATCTTCCAGTTTCCGGGCAGTTGTGGGAAGTTGACCATGATTACATAAATACAATGGGGATGAACATTGTTAAGGGTCGGAATTTTTCTGTCGATGTGCCCACAGATTATTCCAAAGCAATCATTATCAATCAGAAATTGGCAAAAGAATTAGGTCTGGCGGATCCCATCGGTAAACGGATTCAACATCCATGGCATGCGTTTGAAGTAATTGGAATCGTTGAAGATTTTAATTATGAATCGATGAAACAAGAGATTGGTGGATTGTGTTTGGTTATGGGCAACAGTCCGAACATCGTATCTGTAAAAGTAAATACCTCCGATATGTCCCGAACCCTTCATTCCATAACCGGTGTTTGGGATGGATTCTCACCCAACCAACCCATCCGCTATGCCTTTTTGGATGAGAGTTTTGCCAGGATGTATGCAGATGTGCAACGGATGGGGCGCATTTTCAGCACGTTTGCCCTGCTGGCTATTATCGTTGCCTGTTTGGGATTGTTCGCTCTTTCTTCCTTTATGACTGTACAGCGTACCAAAGAAATCGGCATTCGTAAAGTTTTAGGAGCTTCAATTTCAAATGTTACATTCATTCTTTCAAAGAATTTTTTAGCTCTGGTTGCCATATCGAATATTATTGCCTGGCCCGTCGCATATTACTTTATGAATAAATGGCTTCAGGATTTTGCATATCGAATTGATATGGGCTGGTGGATGTTTATCCTTTCCGGCGGAGTTGCATTAATGATTGCACTGTTTACGGTTAGCTTTCAAGCGATTAAAGCGGCAGTGGCGAATCCAGTTGAATCGTTGCGCTACGAGTAATCCAAACTCTTTTTAATAGAGAGCTTGAGAGATAAATAATCGGAGCTTAGAATAAGAAGGACGAAGGAAGCAATAAAATTTATTCAATCTCCATTCGCCGTCTTCGTTCACAATGATGAAGGAAAATATCATGTTCAAAAATTATTTAAAAATTGCTCTACGAAACATCAAAAGACACAGAGGTTATTCCTTCATCAATATAACAGGGCTCGCTATCGGAATGACGTGCACCATCCTCATTCTATTGTGGGTACAGGATGAACTTAGTTTTGATCGATTTCATAAAAATGGTGATTACCTCTATCGAGTGATTCAGGATATTCAATTTACCGATCACCGTACTCATTGGGCAATCACCCAGGGACCATTAGGTCCATCGCTGAAAGAGGATTTTCCTGAAATTGTGGATTTTACACGAATCCGCTATCGGGGATTTCGATTCAAATACGCGGACAAAATTTTTGATGAACGCGTTTGTATGGCGGATAATTCAATTCTGGAGATGTTTACCTTTCCCCTGGTTCAGGGTGATCCCAAAACAGCGCTTATTGAACCGAATAATATTGTCCTTTCTGAGGAAATGGCTGAAAAATATTTTGGAGGTGAAAATCCAATTGGCAAAACAATCAAAGCAGATGACCGTTATGATTTTCATGTGAAAGGAGTATTTAAGAAAATTCCGATCAATTCACATCTTCAGTTTGATTTTTTAATACCTTTCATATTCGGACGAGAATTGGGCTATACAGTTGATACCTGGAACAACAGTGGCTTCTCCACCTACGTGATGCTTGCCAAAACAACATCCGTCGAAAATGTTATTGAAAAAATTTCAGACTATTTAAAAACAAAACCAACGCTTGAAGAAAATTCTAAACTCATGCTTCAGCCGCTGAAACGTGTACATTTATATTCCCATTATGATTTTGATTTTAGGCATGGTGACATCAAATATGTGATGATTTTTTCGGTTGTGGCTCTTTTCATCCTGCTTATCGCCTGCTTTAATTTCATGAACCTGGCGACCGCTCGTGCTGGAAATCGTGCCAAAGAAATTGGGATGAGAAAAGTCGCAGGCGCTTACAAGCGAAACATTATCTACCAGTTTTTTGGCGAAGCCATTTTTCTTTCATTGATCGCCCTGTTTTTCGCTATCATTTTTGTGGAATTGCTGCTCCCTACTTTTAATGAATTATCTGGAAAAGAACTGTTATTGAATTTTACAAGCAATCCATTAACTCTAATTGGCTTAATCGGAATCTCACTCATCACAGGAATTATTTCAGGAAGCTATCCAGCGCTTGTCCTTTCTTCATTTAATCCTGTTGAAATTTTAAAAGGTGTCGGAGGAACGACCAACGTTTCTAGCAGTTCGAAAAAAGGCTCATTGTTCAGGAAAGTATTGGTCGTTTCCCAATTCGCCATTTCTATCATGCTGTTCATCGGAACGATTGTCGTTTACAACCAGCTTTTATTTATGCGCAATAAAAAATTAGGCTACGAAAAAGAACATTTACTCATGTCCTGGATGAGAGGAGATATGCCTCAGCAATTTGAAGCTGTCAAAAACGAGTTGTTGAAGAATCCCGATATTCTCAATGTGACCGCCGTTTTCAGCCCGCCCACCTATGGCTATGTTTTTTCAAATACCCTGTGGCATTGGGAAGGTCAAAATCCCAGCGAAGAAATCCTGTTCCGATGCAACCTGGTTAACTATGATTATTTCAAAACATTCGGATTAAAGTTGGTTGCGGGTCGCCCGTTCTCCAAAGAGTTTGCTACTGACACCAATGCAGTCATCATTAATGAAACGGCGATGAAGGCAATGGGACTGGAAAATCCTGTTGGCAAACGATTGGCATATCAAGATGGTGAATTCAATATTGAGATCATCGGCGTAGTTAAAGATTATCATTTTCGATCGCTACACCAAAGGATTGAACCACACATTTTGATCCTTAACACCGATGCCACTCAACTGCTCTGTGCTCGAATCCTGGGGACTGATATTCCTCGCACCATCAATGAAGTGGAACAAGTTTGGAAAAAGTTTGCACCCGATTTTCCGTTTGAATATAATTTCCTCGATGAATCTTTGGATAATCTCTATCGACCTGAAATGAGAATAAGCAAGATATTTAGATACTTCACCATATTAGCTATTTTCATTTCATGCCTGGGTTTATTTGGATTGGCATCTTTTATGGCAGAGCAGCGCACCAAGGAAATAGGGATCAGAAAAGTGCTCGGCGCATCAGTACCAGGAATTGTGCTGCTTCTCTCCAAAGAATTTGGGAAATGGGTACTGGTCGCTAATGTCATTGCCTGGCCCATTGCCTGGTACGGTATGAGCAAATGGTTGCAAAATTTCGCTTATAGGACAAATATTACCTGGACTGCTTTCATCATGTCAGCGGGGATAGCTTTGCTCATTGCATTGCTTACGGTGAGTTATCAGTCGATTAAAGCGGCATTAGCTAATCCGGTGCAGAGTTTGCGGTATGAATGAAAATGTGAAATGTGAGACGTGAAACGGCAGACGTCACATCTCCCATATACTTTTCACGTTTGAAATTTCACGAAAAGGAGAAAATCATGTTTAAAAATTATTTAAAAATCGCATTCCGAAACCTTAAGAGGCATAAAGGATATTCGTTCATCAATATTTCTGGTTTGGCTATGGGGATGGCAGTTTGCATTCTAATTCTTCTCTGGGTCAAGGATGAATTGAGTTTCGATCGATTTCATAAGAATGCCGATCAAATCTACAGGGTGGTAGAGGACCAAATACAGTCAAATGGAGATATCTTCCGGGTAGCAGTCACACCCTGGCCTTTAGGAGAGGCACTTGTAAAAAATTATCCGGAAGTGATAAATTTCACAAGATTTCTAAGACTCAGCAGGAGACTGGTTACACATAAATCTAAATCAGTTGATAAAAGTTTTTATGAAAATGGTGTATGTTTAGCAGACCCTTCATTCCTGGAAATTTTTTCTTTTCCGCTGGTAAAAGGTAACCCGGCCACCGCTCTTTCAGAAGGTAATACAGTTGTTATCTCAGAGACCACAGCGGAAAAATATTTTGGTAAAAAAAATCCCATGGGAAAAACATTAAACTTTAACAACAATCAAGATTTTACTGTAACCGGGGTCATAAAAAATGTTCCTCATAATTCGCACCTCAAATTTGATTTCATTCTTCCCTTTGAACAGACATTGAAAAATTACAAGTACCGCGGCAGTTGGAATTCGAATAGTTATCATACTTTTGTTCTTCTGCAAAAAAATGCATCTGTGAAAGCTCTTAATGAAAAAATTTATGAATATCTTATCAGGATATTTGCCGGCAGTAAAATAAAACTTAGACTTCAAGCATTAACCGATATGCATCTTCGTTCCAATTTTGCAATCGATCTATATGGGGCCAGTAAAGACACAACCGTATATATCTATATATTTTCTCTTATTGCTGTTTTAATATTGCTGATTGCGTGTATCAATTTCATAAACCTGACCTTGGCCAGGGCTTCAACCCGTGCCAAAGAGGTAGGGCTGAGAAAGGTTGTGGGTGCCACAAGGAAGGATTTAATCAAACAGTTCTATGGGGAATCTATTTTGTTTACGATTACTGCACTGATTTTTGCCATTGTGTTAGTCTACCTACTTCTGCCTTTATTTAATAACCTGGCTGGAAAAGAGCTAACCTTAGACCCTTTTAGCAATATTGGGGCTGCTCTTGGTTTACTTCTTATTGCAATCGTTACCGGGATAAGTGCCGGTATTTATCCGGCTTTTATCCTGTCATCTTTTCAACCGGCAAATGTAATAAAAGGAAATCTAACCGTTCGCAGCGGAAAACCAGGGGGAGCCCTTTTCGGGAAAGTGCTAGTGGTATTCCAGTTTACGTTATCAGTAGCCCTTATTATCGTTACCCTGGTAGTCAATCAGCAGCTTAGCTACATACAGGGTAAAGAACTGGGGTATGAAAAAGACAATATAATATACCTCACAAAAAGAGGCAATATTGGCGAAAAATACAATGCCTTTAAAGAGGAACTACAAAAAAAATCAAATGTTCTAAGTGTCACCACTTCATCAGATGTGCCGACATATAGTATACATTCGACATCTGCTATTGATTGGGAAGGTAAAACCCCGGAAGCCTTGTTGTGGATACATCATTTTAGCGTCGATCAAGACTATTTAAAAACATTTAAAATGGAAATTGTGGAGGGAAGAGGTTTTTCTAAAGATTTTACAACAGATGCAGCCGGTACCGCATATATTGTAAATGAAGCTGCTGTGAAAGCAATGGATATGAAAAATCCTATTGGGAAAAGTTTTACTTTTTGGGGGAAAAAAGGTACTATTATTGGTGTTGTCAAGGATTTTCACTATAAATCCCTGCACACTGAAACTGAACCGCTGGTTTTAAGAATCGACCCGCAAATGGACTGGTATATTTTTGTAAAGGTAAGGCCGGAAAATATAGTTAACACCCTGGATTACCTTAAAAAGGCCTATCAAAAATTTAACCCGTTATTTCCATTTGAGTATCATTTCCTCGATGAACAGTTAGATCGCCTTTATGACAACGATGGAAGGTCATTAAAAATATTTCGGTACTTCAGTATTATTGCGATATTTATCTCATGTCTTGGTTTATTTGGTCTGGCTGCTTTTGCGGCACAAATGCGAACCAAGGAGATAGGAATAAGAAAAGTAGTTGGGGCTTCGATATCAAATATTATCCTGATGCTGTCTAAAGAATTCCTGCTTCTGGTAGTGACTGCCAACATTTTAGCCTGGCCAATCGCTTATTTTGCAATGAATAAATGGCTGCAACAGTTTGTCTATCGGATTGATATCGGCTGGTGGATATTTGTTTTGGCAGGTATTATTGCACTGACGATTGCGCTGTTCACGGTGATTTATCAGTCCATAAAAGCGGCGCTGGCGAATCCAGTAAATTCATTAAAGTATGAGTAAAATGAAGAAACACAAGATACCATACTTGCCGTTCAATAAGATGTAATTCTGGAATATTGAAGATGGCTATACTGGTGATATCGAAGAGAAATATTTTGAGATTTTGAATAGTGAAAGAAGAAGCAGAACCACGCTATAGATTTATTTCAATATGATAATTACAATTCCAGGCGTGTTGCAATCATATTTTAATTTTGGAGAAATTATGTTGAAAAATCATTTGAAAGTCGCCTTAAGAAATATTCGAAAACAGAGAGGGTATTCTTTTATCAATATTACAGGATTAACTATCGGAATGACCTGTTTTATACTTATTCTATTATGGGTACAGGATGAGTTGAGTTTCGATAAATTTCATGAAAATGCAAATCAGCTCTATCGTGTGATTACAGAACAACATCATTCAGGTCATGTCACACGTACTTCAGAAACACAATTTCCGCTAGCGGCTGCTTTGAAAAATGATTTTCCTGAGATAAGCAATTCAGCAAGGCTTTTAACAAAGTGGGGAAATAAGTTTATCAAATATAAATCTAATTCTTTTAATGAGGATAAAGTCTTTTTTGCAGATCCTTCTTTTCTGGAGATGTTTTCATTTCCCTTCCAAAAAGGAGATCCAGAAACGGCGCTTCTCGAGCCTCATTCAATTGTTGTAACACAAGAGACTGCATACAAATATTTCAAGAATGAAGATCCGATTGGTAAAATTCTCCAAATAGACTATTTTAATAAGCTTACTGATTTTAAAGTTACTGGTATTATGAAAAATATTCCCTCCAATTCACATCTTCAATTCGACTTTCTATTGCCCTTCCATCTTTTCGATTATTCCGATGTGGCGGATCCCTGGAGTACAGTGGATAACTATCAGACTTATGTACTGCTCAATAAATATGCATCATTAAAAGAAATAAATCAAAAAATAGCTGACTATAAATCGAAACATGTCCCAGGATCGCATGACAAATATTATTTACAACCATTAACGCGAATTCATCTCTATTCAGATGTAAAATTTGATTCGCCTACAAACAGCGATATACGATATGTTTATTTCTTTACTATTATTTCAATATTTATTCTACTCATTGCTTGTATCAATTTTATGAATCTTTCAACCGCCCGTTCGGCCAATCGTGCAAAAGAGGTTGGTTTGCGAAAAGTTATTGGTGCCCAAAGAATTCAACTTATACGCCAATTTTTTGGTGAATCACTCCTGTATTCTTTTGTTGCCTTTGTATGTGCCATCATTTTCGTTATTGCTATTCTACCTCTATTTAATAATCTATCAGGAAAAACACTATCGATTGCGGGCTATAGAAGTGCTTATATTTTCTTATTTCTGTTGGGTGTCGCTATTATGACGGGTGGGATTTCAGGAAGCTACCCTGCTTTCTTTCTATCATCTTTTACTCCAGTCAGCGTGTTAACAGGTTCACTATCATCAATGATGAGAAGAACGAAAAGTAATTTTTTCAGGAAACCACTTGTGATTATACAATTTTCAATTTCGATCATTTTGATTATTGGAACGTTGATCGTTTCCAGTCAGCTTAGATTTTTGCAAAATAAAAACCTGGGATTCAATAAGGATAACCTCATTTATATTCCTGTTCGGGGTGATTTAGCACAAAATTATAAATCCCTGAAGCGGGAATTGTTAAGTAATCCAAATATTAAAGGTGTGACAGCAGCCAATATTTTACCGAAACATGGAAACGAAAGTTTGTTGGATGAATGGGAAGGAAATACTGATGATGATAAAATAGTGGTTAACATTACTTCAGTTGATTATGACTATTTCAAAACCTTGAATATGAAAATAGTGCAAGGTAGAAATTTTTCAAAAGCGTTTCCAGCCGATCTTTCAGAAGCGGTAATTGTTAACGAAGAGGCTGTCCGACAGATGGGTATGGTTTTTCCAATTGGGAAAAGGCTTTGGGGGAAGAGAATTATTGGTGTCGTAAAAGATTATCATTACAAATCACTTCATGAACCAATTGAGCCCATTGTATTAAGCCTGACGAATAAGTGGCTCTATTTCATTTTCATTAAAATCAATCCTCATTCTCTTGATCTTGCTGGAATAATTGAATCTATAAAAGATGTCTATGAAAAATTTGTGTCGGAGTATCCCTTTGAATTCCATTTCCTGGATACTGATATTGATAACTTTTATTACAAGGAGAAACAGATTCATAAAACTTTTACTTATTTCACTTTCCTGGGGATCTTTATTGCCTGCCTGGGACTTTTTGGTTTAGCATCGTTTACTGCGGAACAACGTACCAAAGAAATCGGCATCCGGAAAGTGCTGGGAGCTTCTGTGTCGAGTATTGTACTTCTGCTCACAAAAGAATTTACGAAATGGGTATTGATTTCCAATTTAATAGCATGGCCTTTTGCCTATTATGCGATGAATAAATGGCTACAGAATTTTGCCTATCATATCAATATCAGTGTATGGTTATTCATTATTTCAGCCGGACTGGCACTTGTTATTGCCTTTTTAACTGTGAGCTTTCAGGCGGTTAAGTCAGCAATGATAAATCCCGTACGAACTTTAAAATATGAATGATAATTAAATAATACTTGAATTTACCAAATGAATTAAGAAAATATATACCCCTATAATTGCAATGTTTTATTTATCATTCAATCTCTTGGAGGGCTATAATGTTTAAAAATTATATAAAAATCGCTTTTCGAAATCTTAAAAAACATAAAGCCTTTTCGTTCATAAACATTTCTGGACTTGCAATAGGGATGGCTTGTTGTATTCTGCTTTCAATCTATATTAATTCCGAACTAAGTTTTGATACATACCACGAAAAAGGTGATAGAATTTTTAGAGTATGTGAAGAATTAACTTTCAAAAACTATCATGGACGGCAAAGCGCTACGAATGGTGTTATTGCAGAAGCACTTAAGAAAACTTACCCGGAAGTGGAAGAAGCCGTGAGGCTGGATTATCTATCTGCTTCTGTTAAGTATAAGGACAAACAATTTTCCGAATGGTTCTATTACTCCGACGAATCTGTTTTTAATATTTTTACCTGGCCTCTTATTGAAGGCAATCCCAAAACTGCTCTTTTAGCACCATACTCTATTGTTCTTACAGAAGAAACTGCAAATAAATATTTCGGGAATGATGATCCAATCGGAAAAACTCTGAAAATTAATGAGAATGAAGATTATAAAGTTACCGGTATTATAGAAAATGTTCCTCGTTATTCTACTTATAGATTTGCCGGGCTCTGTTCATTCAGTTCTTTATATGGACGAAACGAAACACTTTCTCGCATTCTTACTGATTGGACTTCCCATAATTTTGAAACATTTATTTTATTAAAGGAAGATATTAATTACCTGGAATTTGAGAATAAAATAAGAGACATTTACTACAAATATGTAGCCGATGAATTAAATGCTAAGGGTGCAAAATACTCTGTTTTTCTACAACCATTAAGAGATATTTACTTGCGCCCTTATTGGCAAGATTTTGGTCCTATAATGTATGTCTATATTTTCAGTGCGGTCGCTGTATTTATTCTATTAATTGCATGTGTAAATTTCATGAATCTTTCTACTGCCCGCTCAATGAACCGTGCGGCTGAAGTTGGAATGCGTAAGGTACTCGGTGCAAACAGGGGTAGGCTGATAAAACAATTCCTTAGTGAAGCAATATTGTTAAGTTTCTTATCCATGATTGTTGCAGTTGGAATTGTATTCCTGGTATTGCCTGCAATTAGTAACCTTGCCGAAAGAGATTTAATTCAAGATTTTTTTGCGATTCCCTGGTTAATCCCCGGGATAATCGGAGTTACAATTTTGGTCGGCTTCGTTGCCGGCAGTTACCCGGCATTCTTTATTTCAAGATTTGAACCCGCACAAGTAATGAAAAATAAATCAAAATCGCTAACAGGCAATACCCTCTTTAGACGAGCATTGGTTATAACACAATTTACAATTTCAATTACGCTTATTATAGGCACAGGACTGGTAATTCAACAACTGGATTATTTAAAACGCAAAGATCCCGGCTTCAATAAAGAACATGTTGTGTGTCTGTCCGTAAGAGATCAATTGCTGCGTCAAAAGCTACCTATTCTTAAAGAAAAAATAAAAAATATTTCTGATGTAATAGATGCTGGCGCTGCATCTAATTTACCCGGCTGGGGCTCGGCAATTAATGATAAAATTCCCGAAGGGTACACCCAGGAAAATATGCAATTGATGAACGAAATTAATGTTGATGAAGATTACTTACCAACTTTAGGAATTGAAATAATACAAGGGAGAAATTTTTCAAAAGCGTTTGGAACTGATACAAGGGGTGCTGTAATAATTAATGAAACAGCGGTTAAAAGATTTGGCTGGGATAATCCGATAGGTAAAACAATAAAGACCCTCAACATAGATAAACCAAATGAAAAGGAATGGGAAGTAAGAAAAGTTATTGGTGTTGTAAAAGATTATCATATTGCAAGTATTACTCAAAAAATTGAACCGGCTTTTATTGCAAATGTTCTAAACTATCCATTATCTTACGGTCAATTACGAGTTTTAGCTGTGAGAATAAAACCTGATAATATACATGAAACTCTTTCAAGTATTGAAAAAATTTGGAAGGATACTTTCCCACAAAAACCATTTGATTCTTTCTTTTTAGACGAGAACTTTAATGAACAATTTATTAGAATAGAAAGGCTACGCGATATATTTTTCTATTTCACATTTTTAGCGATATTTATCGCATGCCTGGGATTATTTGGAATGGCTTCATTTACAGCAGAGAAAAGAACCAAAGAAATTGCTATTAGAAAAACGCTGGGAAGCTCAGTTACCCAAATTGTTTCGCTATTAAGTAAAGAATTACTTTATTTAGTCTTAGCTGCAAATTTTATTGCTTATCCGATTGCATATTATTTAATTAATCAATGGTTGCAGGATTTCCCCTACAGAATAGATATAAATATTTTTTCATTTATTCTTTCGACTATGCTTGCAGTAATAATCAGTTTTTCAACAATAGCATATCAATCGATCAAAGCCGCATGGGCAAACCCGGTTGATTCATTGAAGCACGAATAATAAGAAATTCAAATTATTATATCGATTCCGTATTCCTGAGTTGATGCATTTTATTGGAGGGTTAATATGTTTTACAATTATCTAAAAATCGCCCTGAGAAACATCAAACGACATAAAGGTTATTCGTTCATCAACATTTTTGGACTGGCTATTGGAATGGCATGTTGTCTGTTCATTACTCTCTGGATTTTCGATGAGTTGAGTTTTGACAAATTCTATGCAGATAGCGATCAAATCTACCAGGTCCTTGGTAATGGCAGATTTTCATCAACTCCGATGCCAATGGCGGCTGCTCTGAACGAAACATTCCCAGAAGTCATTTATGCCAGCAGATACGAAGGCTTTGGCGAGCCATTATTCAGACGAGGGGAAAAAGCCTTTTACGAGGCTGGCGTTGTGGTCGTGGATCCTGACTTTTTCAAAATATTCTCTTTTCCTTTCCTGAAAGGAAATCCCGATGCCGCGATGGAAGATATTTACTCCATTGTGATTTCAGAACAAATCGCCAATAAATTTTTCCCTGGCGAAAATCCCCTCGGAAAAGTGCTGATCATGAATGACGAGATTGATTTTACCGTGAGAGGAGTGATACAAAATACACCTCAAAATTCCACGCTACAGTTCGATATCGCCATCCATTTTGATATCAGAATTGCCCAAGCCACTGCGCTTGGAGCGGATACGAATTCCTGGGGATTTTGGAGCCCCAGTACCTTTTTAAAAGTTCAAAAAGATATTTCCATTTTTGATTTTAATCAGAAAATCACCAAATTCTTTCAGTCAAAATTTGAAGAAGGGGATGATGATGAAACACTTGCTGCTTTACCTTTCACTGAGAGGAGATTTTTCTTCTGGGATACGGAACAGTACATCACGATATTTTCTATGATTGCCGTATTTATTCTTCTGGTGGCATGTATCAATTTCATCAACCTTTCTACGGCAAGATCGGCGAAGCGAGCCAGCGAAATCGGTATCCGAAAAGTAGCAGGCGCATTTCGAAAAAATTTAATCATCCAATTTTTTGGTGAATCATTCATACTGACGATTACATCGCTCACCATCGCCTTATTAATCGTCTCAACTTTATTGCCATTTTTTAATTCGCTCACAGGGAAACAAATCACAATCGATTCCCTGAACCAGCCATTAATTCTACTAATGTTGCTTGGTTTAGCGCTATTCACTGGCATCGCTTCGGGAAGCTATCCTGCCTTGGTTTTATCTTCATTCAAACCCGTTCAGGTATTTAAAGGACACCTGAATCTCGGTTCTTCTGGTTCCTTGTTCAGGAAAATACTTGTGGTTATTCAATTTTCGATATCGATTATTTTAATTATCGGCACAGGCTTCGTTTACAAGCAGCTTAATTACATTAAAACAAAAGATATTGGCTATGCCAAAGATCAGCTCATCACAATTTCACTTAAAGGAGATAGTAGAAAATCGTATGACATTTTAAAAAGTCGATTGAATTCTGATAATCGTATTCTGGGAGTTACTGGCATGGCAGATGATTTGCCAAATTTCTGGTCGACTTCAAGCACGGCTGAATGGGAAGGCAAGGATATTACAAAGGAAATCCATGTGGGCTTTAATTTTGTTGATTATGACGTTGCAAAAACTTTAGGACTTGAGCTGGTCGAAGGAAGAGATTTCTCAAGAGAATTTATGGCAGATGCCGAATCAGGCTATATTGTGAATGAAAAATTGGTCAAGCTGATGGGATTGGAATCCGTTGTGGGACGCCCATTTAAGGAATTCGGCAAAGCTGGCAAAATTATTGGTGTATTCAAGAATACTCA
>Ga0209636_10003020_pt1 | contig 17167 bp, 18 predicted proteins | sample DeeMarSWOR152_54_FD_187464 | JGI IMG/M metagenome (GOLD analysis project Ga0209636, IMG submission 187464) | Marine sediment microbial communities from White Oak River estuary, North Carolina - WOR-1-52-54 (SPAdes) (version 2) | ecosystem: Environmental > Aquatic > Marine > Intertidal zone >...
GCCGTGGATGTGCGAACTGCACTTTTTGAACATAATATCATAAAGCGCGTCTATAGTCCACTAGTGAGGAGCTTCCTGACGGTAATAACGCACATTCGCCGCGGCTCAGAATTAGCAGCTGGTCGAGCCTGCATGATGGCAGCAGAGTTCCTCAGCACCTTACGCGGGGTTGAAAACAGGTTTAAGGAAAGCATGAACGAGGCGATCGGTAATTTATGGCTAGTTGCAATTATCTTACTCCCAGTGGTCTGCGCCATGTCGGTCTGGGTGATGGAGTTCATGTCCGACGTCTCCTTCACGCTTAGCGCGAAAGCGTCTGGCACTGGGTTGGCGAACTTACCCTTCTTGTTTGGGGGAATGGAAGCCAATGAGCTTGCGGTGCTGAAACTTGTGATGGGGCTGACGGCGATAGCTCTCGCTTTAGTTGTGGCGCGATACATCGCAATTATCCGTGCGGGACACGATAAAGTTGAGTTTTGGTCGACCGTAGGCAAGACCGTATTAGCCACGACGATCGTTTTCACCGCTGCATATATTGGCTTTGGATTAATAAGTGTGACCTAGTGGGGTGATAATCTGCCATGTCTCATCGTCGCGGGCGGACAATTCGGTGATGAAGGCAAGGGAAAGATAGTTGCGTATCTAGCAATTCACGACAAGCCGAAAATTATGGTTCGAGCGGGTGTGGGACCGAACGCTGGACACACGGTAATCTGGCGGGGCAAAAAATTTGGACTACGCCAAGTGCCGTGCGGGTTCGTGTACGAAGGCGCGCGATTGTTGGTCGGCCCAGGGGTACTGATCAATCCCGAGGCCACGCTGAAGGAGGTCGAGGAGACGGGCATCGGTGAGCGGTTCGGCATAGATCGTCAGTGCGCGGTCATCGAGGCGCGCCACATCGAGCAGGACCGCACCTCCGAGTATCTCAAGGAAAAAATCGGTTCAACCGGCACGGGCTGTGGGCCGGCAAATGTCGAGAGGGTTGGCCGAGTCGCGAGGTTGGCGAATGAGATCCCTAAACTGCAGCGCTTTTTGGCCGATGTACCCAGCGAGGTCAACGAGGCAATCAAACGGGGAGAACTTGTGATGGTAGAGGGCTCGCAGGGATTTGGGCTTTCGTTGATTCACGGCACCTATCCATACGTGACGAGCAAGGACACCGCCGCAAGCACCTTGGCCGCGGACGTTGGCGTCGGGCCCACTAAGGTAGACGACGTCATGCTCGTCTTCAAGGCCTATGTCAGTCGAGTTGGCGCTGGACCATTTGCAACCGAGATTTCGCCGGAGAAATCCGAGGAGCTGGGCATCGTCGAGTATGGCACCGTGACGCGAAGGCGCAGACGCATAGGCGAATTCGACTTCGAGCTCGCGAGACGATCAATCATGATCAACGGCGCAACCCAGCTCGCGTTAACGTGTTTGGATAGGCTTTTCAAAGGCTGCAGGGGTGCGCGAAGCTTGGACGAGCTTACCACCGAAGCGAGGGCCTTTGTCAAGGGGCTGGAGGACAAATTGGGCGTTCCTGTGACGCTCATTTCGACTGGCCCGGACATCGGGAACATGATAGACCTGCGCGCGAAGCTCAGATGAAATTCCTTGGTCGGAAGCCCCATGGTTAGGCTCATAATTGCGGTCAGCGGCACCCCAGGCACGGGAAAATCTGTATTTGCCCGCGCTCTATCCAAAAAACTCGATGCTCGGTTGATAGACCTAAATGCCTTGATAAAGAGAAAAAAATTATTCAAGCTCGACGCTGAAGGAACCCGCATCGCCAACATGCGCGGCACACGGGCAGAATTTGCCCGAATTGTTAGGGGATCGAGCGATCCAATTGTGGTGGAAGGGCTTCTGGCTCACCTTTTGCCGGATAAATATCTGACGCATGCCGTCGTTCTTCGCACGATACCAAAAGTGCTCGAAAAACGCCTTCGCGCCCGAAGGTACTCCGGGACAAAGCTCCAAGATAACCTCGAAGCGGAAGCGTTAAGCGTTATTCTTTGGGAGGCAGTCCAAGAGCATGGGGCGGCGAAGGTTTATGAAATCGACACGACGAAGATCGGGATTTCGGTGGCTGTAAAAATATTTTTGAAAGCGCTGGTCGGCAAAGTATCCCTTCGACCCGGGAAAATCGACTGGTTGGAAGAATTTTACGGAGTTTAATTGAGAATATTTTTAAATGTTGTGCGCGACTTTAATTTGGTGGGAATATGGGAGCAGGTGTTAGAACTACCTTACTCATGGTTGTACTCACAGTGTTCTTTCTGATAATCGGCTATGCCATCGGCTATTGGATGGGCAATGTCACCTTGATCCTCACCATAGCATTTGTGTTTGCCATGGCACTGAATATTTTCACATTCTGGTACGCCGACAAGTGGGTCCTCAGGATTTACAAGGCGAAGATCGTGAGCGAGGCGGAGGAGCCAGAACTTCACGCGATCGTCGGGCGATTGGCGTCAAATGCTAGGCTACCAAAGCCCAGGGTGGCGATCGTCCCGAGCGACAAGCCAAATGCATTCGCGACCGGGCGCAATCCATCACACGCCGTAGTTGCGGTGACCCGAGGTGCGATGAGCCTGCTCGATAAGGATCAGCTCGAGGGCGTGCTGGGGCATGAAATGGCTCACGTAAGGAACCGGGATATGCTCGTCAATACCATGGCGGCGATGATAGCTGGGGCGATCGCTTACATCGGGTTCATAGGTCGCTTCTCATTATTTTTCGGCGGGCGAAGGGATCAAGGCGGAAGCGCTATGCTTTTAGCTTTGCTCGCTATGATCTTGGTGCCAATTGCGGCGATGTTAGTGAGGCTCTCGATCTCCCGCACGCGCGAGTATGGTGCGGACGAGGAGGGCGCCACAATTTCGCGAAAGCCTCGGGCTTTGGCCAGCGCTTTGCGCTCCCTAGAATCAGCCGCTAGAAATCGCCCAATGCAGGAGGGCAACCCTGCGACATCTCACCTATTCATCGTCAACCCATTCCGCGGCGGCAGCTTGGCAGAAATATTCTCAACTCACCCCGCGACTGAGAAAAGGATCCAGCGGCTTGAGGATATGGCTGCGACGGGAAGATTCTAGATAAAGCGCAGAAAGATCTCAACGATAACAACTCCTACGGTGAAAACGACCACGCCCTTCGGGGGGATTTTGAGTCCATGACCTTCCTCCTTGAAATATCTTATTAGGCCGGCCCCAGTTGCAGGCATCTCTTCCCGTCGACTCCGCATCGCAGCACCAATGCTCGGTAGGCTTCGAACGGTTTAAGCCTTTCTTTCAAGTTATTGTGTGTTGGCGATTGACATCGTCACGACACCGAAAACATTAATCAATCACGGATGCCTGCCTCAACTATCTGAAACGTAGCACTTTCAGGGGGCAATCCTGGATGATCGACGAGCTTCGCAACCCGAGTGTTAGCCTTACTCTTGCGCAAGTAGATCCGAGCGGTAGCAGAGTGCCCTAGAACATGTCCACCGACGGGTCGGGTGGGATCGCCGAAAAACACATCCGGCCTCGACTGTACCTGATTCGTCACAAACACTGCAAGGTCATGCAGCTCAGAAAGTTTGTGCAACGTCGCCAGATGCCGCCCGAGTTTCTGCTGACGTTCAGCCAGAGCTCCCCTACCACAGTACTCGGTCCTGAATAGCGAGGTAAGCGAGTCCACGATGACAAGCTTGATGCCGCCCTGCTTCACCATGTCCGCTACCTTCTCGGCCAGCAACATCTGGTGGTCCGTCGTACACGCTCGGGCCACGTATATGTTCTCAAGCACCTTTTCGGGCTCAAGTCCAGATGCTTTAGCCATTTGTGCGATACGCTCGGGTCTGAAGGTGTTCTCGGTATCGATGTAGATTGCTCCACTTCCCAGACCCCCCTGCTCAGGCGGCAGCTGCACGTTCACGCATAGCTGATGACCCAACTGACTTTTGCCCGAGCCAAACTCGCCGAACACCTCAGTTATGCCCTTGGTTTCAACGCCTCCGCCGATCATTTTATCGAACGCTGCACTGCTAGTTGATATGCGACCGATGTGCTTTCGCCGCTCCAAAACTACGGTGGCCTTTTCATAGCCCATGTCTGAGGCATCACGGGCCGAATTTATTACGCGTATCGCAACCCTCATTCCTACCTCCGCTGCATCCATCAACTCGCCTGTAGTTGCTACCGCCAAGCTCTCGATCGAATCATAGCCAGCGGTGCGTAGCTTCTCGGCTATCGCCTGCCCAACGCCTTCGAGCTCTTCAAGTTCAACCATAACAACACCTCCACCCGAGCCTTAGCCGCGCGCTTTAAGCGAATTTCCCACAGAGAGGACACCGAAAGTAATTTATAAGCCCCCACCGACCCCTGCTAGAGGCAAAACATGGAAGAGCAAAAGCCCATCAACCTCGAAACGCTCCTGAACAAGAGGATTGCAGTGCGAGTCAGGGATGGCCGCACGCTTAAAGGGCTACTAAAGCAATACGATGATTACATGAACCTGCTGCTCGAGGAAGTTGAGGAATATTCAGGCGATAAACTCGTTGCCCGTCACAAACTAATGGTAGTCAAGGGTGGCAACGTTCAGGCGATCACGACCTAGAGCTTCTCGAGATCCAAGACAGCCCGATACGACTCGAAGACCTTTTGTCCATCATCGGCAAGCCTACAGTTGCCATCGGTTTCGACAATCAAACCGCGATCGACGAGGTCCTTGACGTGCTGCTTCACGGGCCACCAATCATCAACGCCGAGCTTCTCGCGAAGTTCCCTGATCTTGGAGGCGCGACCCATTGCGATCGTCGCAAATGTCCTGTACCGCAGCTTATTCTCCTTAAGCCAGTTTATGTTCTCGGGGACTCCCATGCGCCTCCCAGCCGATTTATAGCTTATCCGAGATAAAAGTACTCGCCCCGTTCCTTCTGCTCGCGATCTAATCGGCTTTCTGGCTTATTCGCCCTAGGCCTGCCAGTCTGCGGGTCACGCCTGAAGGTGATTCCCACCTCTCGCAAAAACATGTTCATGCCCTCGCGCATATCGAGGGGACCGTTAGTTTGACCACTGCAGCCAGGTTCACCGGTAAACACGAGCAGGCGGTCCGAGATGAAGTCGACCGCCAGTAGATCGTGGTCGGCCACCAGCGCTGTAACCTCGCGCTTCTCAACTATGCGCCTTATTAACTTCGCCACGCTCAGGCGCTGCTCCACGTCCAGGTACGCACTGGGCTCATCCAATAGGTAAAGGTCAACGGCCTGCCCCAAACACGCCGCAATGGCGACGCGCTGAAGTTCGCCTCCACTCAGCTTGCCCAACCGCCTCTCCATCAGCTGCCTCAGCTCAAGTGGCTCGAGGATCTCTAGCTCAAATGCACGATCAAACTTCCCCATCGACCTGCGCAGCCAAGCCTCGACGGTCCCATCGAACTTTTCCTGCAGGTATTGGGGCTTATGTGCGACGCTCAAGTTGAGCTTGACGCGCCCGCTCGTGGGCTTGAGCTCACCCGCGAGCATCTTCACGAAGGTCGTCTTGCCGGTTGCATTTGCCCCAACGACGCCTATTACCTCACCCGCATAAACGCTACCAGGTTTGACTTCAAGTTCGAATCCCTTGAAGCGCTTCGTGAGCTTTGGGTAGCTGAACGTCGCTTTTCCTGCGGCGCGAGCCTTCGCTGGAGGCCTGACCTCGAAGCGGATTGGCTCCTTTCTAAACCTGATGTTTTCCTCCCTCAAGTAGCCGTCCAGGAAGACATTTATCCCAACTCGTACCCCCCGCAGGTCGGAAACGACACCATAGGCCCTCGGTTTGCCATACAAAACCTGAACGTAGTCGCACATGTAATCCAGCAAGGCTAGGTCATGTTCTGCAACTATGACGGCCTTTCCCGTTCCGGCTAACTCCCTTATAACTTTGGCCGCTTCGAGACGCTGGTAGACATCGAGGTGGGAGCTGGGCTCATCGAAGTAGTAGATATCAGCCTCCCTAGCTGCAGCTGCCGCGATCGCCAGTCGTTGGAGCTCTCCCCCACTCAAGTGCTCAATCTTACGATTTTGAACCTCCCCCAAGCCCAAATCTGATATGAGCTCGCTCGCAGCGCCGCGCTCGTCCACTCGCTCAAGAAGGTCAGCAACCTTGCCCTTGATGGCGCTGGGGAGCTGATCGATGGACTGGGGCTTGTAAACGGTCTTGATGCCCCCAATCCGTGAAAAGTAGGCCTGAAGTTCTGAGCCCTTGAAGAATTCATTTATCGCATTCGAACTCGCCGCCTTCCGCTGGCCGAGGTTTGGTCTCAGCTTGCCCGCGAGGATGCTGAGCGCGGTGGTCTTGCCGATGCCGTTTTGACCAACGAGGCCCGTCACCTCGCCGGCCCGCGGGATAGGCAGCATGTAGAGCGCAAACCCATTTGGCCCGTAACGGTGGATGCAGCGCCCCTCGAGCTGCTCTGGCAGATTGATTATCGATATCGCCTTGAACGGGCATTTATGAACACAGATGCCGCACCCGCTGCAGAGTTCCTCCGAGATGACCGGTTGGCCCGTATGCTCGTCAATTATGATGGTTTCATCGCCCGTACGGACGCCCGGACAATAGCGCATGCACTCCAGCGAGCATCGCCTGGGTTGGCATCCATCGCGGTCGAGGACAGCAATTCGCGGCATTTCAATCCTCAGTGCTCTCGTGGGTAAGTTTAAATAAACAATTATCGAAATCTGGAAGGAGGTGAACCCGTGGAGTGGTGGATGTGGATCATCAAAATAGTGCTGGGCATAATATTGCTGTTAGTCATCCTCGGCAGCGGACTGTTCGGTTACATATGCTTCAAAGCTCAGGCGCGGAAATGGGGCGCGGGTTGCTTCGCCGTCCTCGCGTTGTGCGTCGCGGCGTTCTATTTAATTATATTTGAGTGGTAGCGGCTAGGTTTTGCCCCTGGGCCAGTGCTCGTCGTTCAACCTCCGCGCGTACTCTTGGAGCTCCGTCATGATGTGATCGACGGCTCGCGCGCGCTCTCGCTCGTCCGCGAACGCCACGGAGAGCCTCTTTAAACGTGTTTCAGCAAATATCTCAAACGCTAGCTTGATATCACGGTCGGTGAGCGGGCCGTCCTTCACCTTGTCGACCAAAAGCTCGGAAGCCTTCTGAGCGATCCAGTCGAGCTCCGATCGTTCCACCATATCATCACGGGAATCATTTAAGTTTGACCACGCTATAAACCCGGTGGGAAAGGTGTGCTGCTCGAATCTTCAACTATCGCCATCTTCATACTACAACGAGGGCATTTCATGAAGTGAAGATGAAAACTAGTTAACTCTGATCGCGTCCTGGAACTATAGCCCAAAAACCGACAACACGGCATCCTTCAGCCCAGCGAAATACAAGATGCAGGGGACCATGATGACCCCCATGCAATGAGTACGCTTAACTCCGGTCACCGCTGGCAGCAAGCCGATCGCGGTAGCCGTCACAAGTATGGGCAAGCCTATCAAGCCCGCGTAATAAATTGTCAATCCAACGATGCTAGCTATGACCGCGATGCACATCCCCCTATATGGCAACTTCCCTATATGCTTCGCAGCTAGGCGCCCCAGCTGGAGATGAAGCACGGCCGCAAGTCCACCAGCAAGAAGCGCGACGCCTATCAAGAAGAGGAGCTCGTTCAGGCCTATATCCATGAGCTCCCCCACTGCCACCGCAGCTCCGCTCCGAGCCCTTCCTATCGCGTAGAGTGCGACGAATGAGACGAGGGCCTTCGAGGTATCGACCCCGCTCACGGATACGAGAAACCCTTTTGCACCGCCCGAGCGCGTCGCGAGCTGCGCAAGCACCGTGCCTTGCGCTGGCCCGATCTCAGGGATGATACCCGTCAGCATACCCGCAGATGTGCCAGCACAGATCGCGCGAGCGTTCGAACGCAGTTCCAGCGGTTCCCCCTCGAGGCTTTGCTTGGGCAGGCGACTCTTGCTTGCGACGCCCATGAGCAGCACACTCACGCCGAACATGCCAGATAGCAAAGGCATTAGGGCAGCGTCGCCTCCACACAAGTTGGTATCAAGGGCCAGTAGCCCCAGCATCCCCGAAAGCAGAAAAATAGTCACAGCCCAGGCGATGGCGCCCACCTTCTTTTCGAGCGCGATCATGATCACAATTATCCCGATGAGCAGCAAATGCATCTGCGGCCTGATGAGTCCGTATGCCGGCCCGACCACAAACAGCATGGGCCCAATCAAAGCTGCACACAGGATTAGGCCCCCCAGCGAACCAAGCGCGGTCAGCCTAATTGCATCATATCCATGGCCCTCGAGCACCATCCTATGAGCAGGCAGCACCGACAACGCTGTGCCCTCATCTGGTGCGCCCAGAAAGGTGGAGGGGATATAGCTGAGGAACGTGTGCGTAAGCGCCATCGCGACTATTGTAGCTGCCAGATAGATGGGCGGCAGCGAAGAGCATGCAGCTACGCCGACGAGCATGGGCGTCAGATTGTTGACGTGGACGCCTGGGATGAGGCCGGTAACGGTGCCCATGCCGGTGCCCAGCAACACGTATGCGAGCACGTCAAGCATCACTCGGCCTCAATTACGCGGATATGGCTTGCATTCTTGATCTGGATCTCCATTTGATCGTTGTACAGCTGAAGCCAGCCGGCGATGCGCACCGTATGGCCGCCGTGAACCTCCGGAAAACCATTTTTGACCACCGATGCGGGCACAAATACAGGCAGCTGATAACCATCCTCGTTGAGCGTAAGGATCAGGCTGCCGCTGCCTACTATCTCTCGCTTAGCAACCACGGCTTCAACCTTCACAAGTTCGCCGAGCTGCTCCTCGCTCAGGCTTGAGATCCGCGCAGCAGGAGCGTGGATGATGCGCAGGTCGCTGGCCTTGTCGGGGATGACCTCGAGCTCGCCATTGTATTCCTTAACTTCCCCGGTAACCTGCACAAAATCGAGTAACTCCACGGGCTCCTCCAGCTGAGAGCGCACCCGCGAAAACACCGGCACCGAAATCACGCCACCAGAATCATCCCTCAGCTTTAGGAAGAGGTGGCCGTCGATATGCTCGTACAAGTCGACGAGCCGGCCGGAGATCATTACCTTAGCGCCAATGAAATCATTGTTCAGGCCGGCTATCGCGGTGACGGCGGGGCGCGCATTTGCTGCTGCAACGTAAAGCGCCGCTAAACCTGTAAGAGAGCAGAGCAAACTCAGGCGCATCACAACTTTTTCCGACATTACCCATCGCGCACTTGGCCGAAGGGAGTTTATAAGGCAGAAACAAAGTTGAGGGGTGCTCAATTGCGCTTATCGCTCACGCTCGCGTTGCTCGTGCTCGCCCTACTCGTCCAGCCCGTCGTCGCGTCTCAACCCACCGAATCTGCCGTCTACACGATTGAGGAAACTCACCAACTCCCAAACTACAGCACGAACGCCGCGAACGACGTCTTGGCGACTATCCTCCTCTTGGACAATCGCTCGGACCACTTGAGCCAGCAAATACTGAGCGAGCAGATTAAGGTCGATGGTGTCCTCGTCAGCCCAGAAATCTCAAGTACCGATGAAAATCGCATCGCACATATTTCCTTGGGCACGATCGGCCCCGGCGAGTCGAAAACGATAACCATCATTCAAGCTGTAAGGGTGGATCAAGTCGAACCGATCGATGCCAGCTCAGTCCAGGGAGACATTCCGCCTGCCCTCCTTACCTATACAGAGTCAATCGCCCATCTTTGGGAAAGTGACAATGAAGTAATTGAGGAGAAAGCGCTTGAGCTGACCTTGGGACAGGCCAACTTTTACCATAAAGCCAAACAAATCTTCAACTTCGTGAAGGATTATTTGACTTATCAAAAGCTGGTGGAAGAGCACGGCGCTGTTTGGGCGTACAACAATCGCATGGGAGATTGCACTGAATTCACCAATCTTTTCATCGCTCTCTGCCGCGCCGCGGGCATACCTGCGAAGTTCGTGTCGGGCTACGGTTACAAACCTGGGGAAGAAGATCTCGAAAGTATGGGGCATGCTTTCGCGCTAATTTACTTACCGAACGTTGGATGGGTTCCAGTTGACTTGACATGGGCTCTGCCCCAAGGTCAATTTTGCGAGCTGAGCTACGATCACGTGGTCCAGCTGACCAGTGACGGTAGCAATATGGTGCGCGAAGCTGAAATTAGAGTCCCCGGCAACAAGGTAAGTTACAAATACGAGGTTCCAGGCCCAGATCCGGACATTAATCTTGAGTCCGTGGGCAAGATAACTATGGAAGCAACTGTTGAGCCAAAAGTCACCGCGGTACCGACGATAGAAGATAACATTTTGGAATTTTCGGTGACTGTTAAAAATACTGGCTTACAAACCGTCACAAACCTAAGGGTGGAGCTATCAGCGGACACGACCTACTTCGAAGTTCCGCCTGCGGAGAACATTGATAGCCTGTCCGCAAACGCGCAGCAAGAGGTGAGCTTCGACGTTCAGGTCAAAGCAGATGTGGAGAACGCCGTGATAAACGCCAGCGTAACTTACGACTCTCAATACGGGACTTTTCTGGCGGAAGATCAAATGATAGTGAGCGCCTCAGTTTCGGCTCCCTCTGAAGATACGATAAATACTATGTTGCTTGTTTTTCTGGCCGCGATCATAGGTTTGACAATAGCCGTCGCGGTAGCCCTGGTAGGGCGATGAAGTTTTATATGAGCTGCTGTCCAAACTAGGTTTGATACCATGTACGGCTTTACAGGTACCGTCGTCGGCCTCCGGTGTAAAGGTGGGATAGCTCTTGCATCTGACTCGCGAGGTACAGCGTATTATCACGTGCTCAGCAAGTCGGTGCGAAAGCTGTTCCAGCTCGAGAAGCACATCGGCGCGGCGATCTCAGGCAGCTCCGGCGATGTCCAGGGCTTGGTGAACCTGCTCAAAGCAGAGGCAAATCTTTACCGCCTCAAACACGAGCGGCCGATATCATCCAAGAGCTTGGCACAAGTGGCGTCAAACATGTTGCATGGGCGCCGCGCTTTCCCGTACATCGCTGCGGGCGTGATTTCGGGCGTGGACGATGACGGACCTCACCTGTTTTTCCTTGATCCGGTAGGTGGGAAGCTCGAGGAGGAAAAGTTCGCCTGCGCTGGTACCGGCTCGACCATCGCGTACGGCATGCTTGAGCAGAACTACCGGGATGATATGGAGCTCGGCGATAGCGTCAAATTAGCAGCACAGTCCATAAGGACCGCGATAGAGCGCGACGCGGCGACGGGCGACAAAATAGTCGTCGCGATGATAGACGAGAAGGGCTACCGCGAGCTACCAGATGAAGAAATCGAGAAACTCATTAAATGAGGTCAAGCTTGCTGGCCAGCTCCACCTGATTTATCAACTTTTTCTGGGCCAAGTCGTAAACGCGCATTGTATCGCCGCTGAGTTAATCCACCACTAATAGTTTATCACCAGTTCGTCCAAACTCAAGTTTCATATCAACTAGCTCGAGTCCGCGGGCAGCAAGCGCCTTCGTCACAACCGATGCAACTTTATGGACTATCACCTCTATATGTCGAAGTTCCGACGCGCTTGCGATTCCGAGCTTTGTTATAGCTTGAGTCGTTATCAGTGAGTCGTTTAGGGCGTCATCCTTGAGATTGAATTCGATTAGGTCAAGCGGCGACATTTGTTCAACGTGGCCGCGATATCTTGTGAGAAAACTTCCGTATGCTTTTGCACGGTAGATTACCTCGAGTGGGATCCTACCTGCCGGCAAGACCTCGATTTCGGTACTCGAACGTAGCTTGCGAAAATGTGTTTCAACGCCCGCCTCGCCCAACAATTTAAAAAAGAACGCGGCGACCTTTGCCGATGCCTCACCCTTACCCTCCATGCGGCCGGCGATAAAATCCCCTCCCGAATTTACGTTGCCATCAGCATTTCCAGTTACATCGTCCTTGAACTGAAGTACCATTCGATCGCCGGCGATGACGATGCGTTTAGTTTTGCCCTCGTAGATGACCTTCATCAAACTACCTCCTAGCTTTAGATTTTCTAACTAAATTTTGATAAACCTCTTAAGCTGTTCTAGTTCCGGCTCTATCGTGGGCGGCTCCTTTATGAGTTGCATCGCAGTTTTTTGGTCCTTTAGCCCACCTCCAGTGATCTCCACGACTACTGTGTCTGAACGGTCAACTGAGCCAATATCCAAAAGCTTCCTTAACCCGGCAAGCCCTGCCGCGCCAGATGGCTCGGCGAATATACCTTCGACCTCCGCAAGTAATTTTTCGGCAGCAAGTATTTCTTTATCCGACACGGTTTCTGCGGTGCCCTTGGATTTTCTGATGGCGGACATTGCAGTGTCCGCATCCCACGGGTAAGGATCAACGAGCCCGCCAGCGACCGTCTGCGGATTTTGCCAAGTTGGAATTTCGTAAGGTGGCGTCTCTTCTTTGAATGCCTTTACCAAAGGTGCGCAGCCCTCCGCCTGGATACAAGCCAAATGCGGCACCTCCTCAATGAAGCCGAGTTGCTTGAATTCGAAATAACCCTTAGCATTTCCAGATAGCAGGGTTCCAGCCCCCACTGGCACCACCACCCAATCCGGGACATGCCATCCGAGTTGCTCGCATATCTCATAGGACATAGTTTTGGACCCCTCAGGGTGATAAGGGTTAAATGTACCACAGCTAGGCACCGGATGCCAGCCGTAGCTCTCGTGTGCCATGCGCATCAGCTTATATGATGGATCTCCGGTGCCCTTGGGCTTTGCCTTGATGACTTGGGCACCGTGGATCGAAAGCTGGGCTAACTTGGCGACTGGCACCTCCGCCGGGACAAATGCGTAACATTCGACTCCAGCTTTAGCGGAATATGCTGCAAGGGCGATTGCAGCGTTCCCGCTCGAAGCGGTCACCACAACTTTTCCACCAAACTCTACAGCTTTTGAAACGCCAATGCTCATGGGGCGGTCCTTAAAAGAAGAAGTTGGATTTCTCGTTTCATCCTTCAGCCATAGACGCTTCATTCCTAGCTCTCGCGCGAGATTTTTTGCTTCGAGCAAAGGGGTGCCGCCTTCGCCGAGCGTGACTATGTTTTTTCGATCAGTGATTGGTAAAAATTCAATATACTTCCAGACGCCGGGTGGACGCTTTTCGAGTTCCTTTTTATTTATTTTATCAGCGATCCCATCATAATCATAAAAAATCTCAAGTTTACCGCCACATTTTTTGCAAGTATATAGTCCTTTTGTCGGCGCGTGTTTCTTGCCACATTTCAAGCATTTGAGCTCTTTGACGAACATATGAGCACCGAAGCTACATCTTTTGACTTCTAAATAAGGTTTGGCGAGCAATGCAAGAAACCTTAATAGATGGGATGGAATTTTGTTTGATGGAAAATGAGTAAAATGAGGTCGATTCATGCCTTATCTATATGGAGATCCACTCAAGTGCACCGGATGTCGGATATGCGAGCTATATTGCACCCTTTGCCACGAGCGCGCTTTGAACCCCAAGAAGGCGCGACTTAGGGTAGTGAGGTTGGAGCCAGCGATCGATAAACCTATGGCCTGTCGCCAATGTGCCGATCCACCATGCGCAAAGGTCTGCCCTACGAACGCCATCACGCGCAACGCCAAAGCAGACGTGGTAATCATCGATGAGGCGAAGTGTATAGGCTGCGGCGCCTGCATTGAGGCCTGCCCATTCGGCGTGATCTGGCTCCATCCTGAGAAAAAAATTGCTATAAAGTGCGATCTCTGTAGAGCCTGTGTCCCCAGATGTCCAGTGAACGCGCTAAGCGTCGTGACCTCGGAGCAATTTGCAAACAAAAAGAGAGTTGATTTAGTCGAGCGCTTGAAGCCGATCCTGATGGAACGAATTCCGATCCCGAGGGGTTGAAATGACGTTCAAATATGGTGGTTACGCTGGCCAAGTGCTTGAAGTCGACTTGACACGGGGTAAAACTATTGATAAACCGCTCGATGAGGAACTTGCCTGGGATTATCTCGGAGGGGCTGGGCTATGTTCCCGCATCCTTTACGACGAGATCGGGCCCAGAACGAGACCCCTAGGCCCGGAAAACATCCTGATCATCACCACGGGCCCACTCACCGGCACGCTTTTCCCACAGGCTTCAAGACATGTCGTCGCTGCAAAATCACCTCTGACCGACATCTGGGGGGAAGCGCACGCAGCTGGCCATTGGGGAGCTGAACTGAAGTTCGCCGGCTTCGATGCAATAATAGTTCGAGGTCGATCGCCCCGCCCTGTTTATCTCTGGATAGACGATGGAAAGGCTAAAATCAAAGATGCTCGGCAGGTATGGGGTCACGATGTTTATGAAACAGATGCTATTATCAAGGAGGAACTCGGCGACAAGAGCATCAAACTCCTCTACATAGGCCAGGCTGGGGAGAATCTCGTCAAATTTGCTGCGATCATGAATGACCTAGACCGGGCTTCGGCGCGGACTGGAATAGGCGCGGTGATGGGCTCGAAGCGACTAAAGGCTGTAGCAGTTCGGGGTACTAAAGACATCCCGATTGCGAAACCTAAAAATTACATGAAGCTGATGGACGAGTTCCACGATAAAATGCTGGCTGATCCGTTCACTCAGGGGCGAGCTGACTACGGCACGCCAAGCCTAGTCGAGCTAATGAACGAGATCGGACGATTGCCTACCCGCAACTACCAAACCGGAGTCTTTGAGCATGCCGAGGAAATCGGGGGCAAAACCATAAGACGCAAGTACCTCGTCAAAGCTCGAGCGGATTTCGCCTGCCTTCAGCGCTGCGGGCGTTACACCTGCGTGCCAGAGGGATCATATGCTTACATCGGTGGGAGTCCGGAATACGAGACGCTTGCATGCGTCGGGTCGAAGTGCGGCATAGGCGATGTCGAGGCGATCCTCTACGCGCATTATCTCTGCAATTGTTATGGCATGGACACCTGTAGTCTAGGCGGGACGATTGCATGGGCGATGGAGTGTTACGAGCGAGGCATCATCACCCCGAAGGACACCGGTGGCTTAGATCTGAAATTTGGAAATCATGAAGCGATGGTTCAGCTCGTGCATATGATCGCGTTCCGAAAGGGCTTCGGAAACTTGCTCGCGGAAGGCAGCTACCGCGCCGCGCAGAAGATAGGGAGAGGAGCCGAGAAATACGTGATGGCCATCAAGAAGCAGGAGCTCGCCGGGCAGGACGGGCGGGCCCAAAAATCTATGGGGCTCGGAAACGCTACCGCGGCTCGAGGCGCTGACCACCTTTATGGTTTTCCGGTGCTCGATGAGGTCGGGTTCGAAAAAGCCATCCGCGAGCGGTTCGGCGCGAAATACTTGCCCGAGATAGGTGAAAAGCTCAATCCGAAGTATAAGGGACTGATGGTCAAGGAATGTGAGGATTTCGCCGTCGTCGTGGAGTCGGTAGGGGTGTGCAAATACGGCACGATGATCCCTCCAACTTTCTTCTACCCCGACATCCTAAGGGCGCTGAACGTCACGACCAGGATGGGCCTGAAGGAGCGAGATCTGCGAAGAATCGGGGAACGCATCGTAAACCTCAATCGGATGTTCAACGTGCGAGAGGGCATCAGGCGTAAGGATGATACACTGCCCGAGCGATTGCTTAAAGAGCCATCTCCAGATGGTCCGCCGAAGGGACACGTAGTGGAGCTCGACAAGATGCTCAATGAGTACTACAGGCTGCGCGGCTGGGATCTCAGGACCGGACTCCCGACTCCATCAAAGCTTCGCTCCCTTGGTCTACAGTTCACGCTAAACCACCTGCCGAAGCGTAAGCGGGCGATGAAAGTTAAGAAAAGAAAACATTAGTTAATCGCGGTCTTTTGTTTTTTAGCTAAGTTTTGAAATGTTCAAGTAGAAACCTTACACGTGCCGACAGGATGAAAGATTTCAAAGTTTAGGGGGATCAAGTCTTTACGCGCCGCCAGGAGGCTGGGCACGAATCGCCATTGCTGAAGCTTACTGGGTAGTGTAATGCGTTTGAAGATGTTGTTATAAGGGCGGAAATGAAGGTGTTATCCTAACACAATCTGATAGCGCCTATTTTGCCAAATTTCTAGACCTATCCTTGGATTATTATTCAACTATTACTCCTTGGCCGTGGCAACTCGAACATAAAACAGGCTTCTCCTGCGGAAAACCCGTGGGATTAAAAACTGTGATGTAGCCGTTGCCCTTACATCGAGGACATATTCTGTATAGCTGATCAGATTTTCCTTTTATTATCCTCCAATCATACATTTCCTCACCGTAATTTAGATTTTTATAAGTAAACCATTTACCGCTTGTGAAACTATCCTCCATCCCTTTTGCGCGCCGCCTGCCCCTCGGAAAATGCGCGTTTAAAAGGGCCAGACGGACCGAGCCGCGGATTGCCACTATCGATTTAACCTCTAGCAGTAAAACGTTTTTTGGACCATTATGGACCACTGGCTGAAACTAATTAGATTTTAAAAAAGTGGTAGGACGAATATAACTCGTAACCTAAAAAGCGCGCTGTTCTTGAATGATTTTTTGCTTTTACGTTTGGGGTTACGGCTTTATTTGAAAACTCGACGATATTCATCTGATGTACATGGAAGGTTTACTGCTTGATAATGATTATGTTGAGGAAGAAACACGACCATGTATCCGGCTTTTCCTCAAAAGTAAAGGTGAGATGATCACAGCCTTAGATCCCAACTTTGAACCTTACCTCTACGTCGTCGCGGATGAGCCAGAGCGCGTGGCCAGGATGATCAATAAACTTCAGGTTCAGAACTTTAAACCGAAGTCAGTTGAGCTCGTTAACCGCACTTTTTTGGGGCGGAAGGTAAAGGCAATCAAAGTTTCTTTTTACCGTCCCGGAGACATGCCATCGCTCAGGCACGAGATGCACGAGTTTCCAGGCGTCAAGGAGATATACGAGTTCGATATCCCCCCTGCCAGACGCTACTTGATCGACCGGGGGTTAACTCCAATGGCAGGAGTTAAGATAAGCGGTAAGACAATCGAGCGAAGGGGTGTGAAAGCCGTACTTCTCGACGCCCCACCTGTGCCAGCCAAGGTGCCGGAGCAGGACTTAAACATCATGAGCTTTGATATAGAGGTTTACAACCCAGTTGGAGCCCCACGCCAGGAAAAGGACCCGATCTTGATGATAAGCCTAGCCGATAATAGGGGCTTCAGAAAGGTCATCACATGGAAGGATTTCAAGGCA
>Ga0209636_10003021_pt1 | contig 17165 bp, 15 predicted proteins | sample DeeMarSWOR152_54_FD_187464 | JGI IMG/M metagenome (GOLD analysis project Ga0209636, IMG submission 187464) | Marine sediment microbial communities from White Oak River estuary, North Carolina - WOR-1-52-54 (SPAdes) (version 2) | ecosystem: Environmental > Aquatic > Marine > Intertidal zone >...
CTTCTCCTTCAATTTTTCCCGGGCATTTGCGATGAGATCCTCCGTTTCAGCGGCGAATCCGACCAAGACACGATCCCCCTTAAGCGATCCGATCTCCCCAAGAATGTCGGGATTTCTCTCAAGCTCAATGGAAGTATGAGCATCCAATTTCTTTACCTTGTGGTTGCTGGTTGATTTCGGCCGATAATCGGAAACAGCGGCGGCCTTGATGATGGCCGAACACTCTTTATAGTGCTCCAATACTGCATCTCGCATCTCTGAAGCTGTTCCCACCGAGATAAACCGAATATTTCCTCCCGGAACGGGAAGATAAGAGGGCCCACTAACCAAGATTACATCCGCCCCCCTCCTTCGGGCCATTTTCGCCAGCGAAAATCCCATCCTCCCCGAAGATCGGTTTCCAATAAAGCGAACCGGGTCGATTGGCTCATGAGTTGGGCCGGCGGTTATGAGAATCCTATTTCCCCTCATATCCTTTTCCGTGAGGAGGTCCTCGATGCACTCCACAATATCCCACAACGCCGCCAATCTCCCCTGCCCGATGGCCTCGCATGCCAGATCCCCTTCTTCTGGACCGATAAACTGGTAACCGGCCTCTTTCAATGTGGCTACGTTTTGCTGGACCGCAAAACTCTCCCACATATTGACATTCATGGAGGGGGCGAAAAGTACGGGGGATTTAGTGGCCATTATCATGGTGGAGAGGAAGTCGTCTGCGATGCCATGTGCCACCTTCCCAATAATGTTGGCCGTAGCAGGGGCAATCACCACGAGATCGGCCATATCCGCCAGGGTAACATGACCTATTTTGGAGCCCTCGATGAGGGAAAAGAGGTCTGTCTGGACGGGATTTCCCGAAAGGGTTTGAAGGGTGAGCGGGGTGATAAACTCCTGGGCGTTTCTCGTCATAACCACACGAACCTTCGCCCCCTTTTTCGTTAGCTCCCGAACCAATTCAGCGGCCTTATATGCCGCAATCCCTCCTGTTACGCCTAAAATGATCTCTTTCCTGTTTACTATCTCCACTCCAAGACCCCATTGTATATCTCTTTTTCACCACATTATACAAGGTTAAGCCGAAAAATTAAAGATAAACCTGCCTAGTAGACCTATCCCAGGAATTTCCCTTTGCCCATAACAATTTCGTGTGATATCATCAGTGTGTGACATCATCAGTGTGTGATACCATCAGATTGTTAACGAGAATGCAATGCAAAAGAATTCTAACAAACGCCTACTCCCGCGGAGGCTGTTATTCCCGTATCATTACCTATTTTCGCTTTCAAGGACAAAAAACGTATTTTTCATAATACACCACTCCGTCAACATAATCATTGTGCTCTATCCTAAATCAAGAAAGGGACTACGTGATGACTTTCATAGAAACCATTGAGGCAGCGTGGAAACGGAACAATTCTTTGCTATGCGTCGGACTCGACCCCGATTTGAATAAGATTCCCGAGCATCTTCGCAAAAATGATGCCCCTCTTTTCCTATTCAGCAAGGCGGTTGTAAACTCTACGGCTGATCTGGTATGTGCATTTAAGCCGCAAATCGCCTATTACTCTGCTTCAGGATCCGAACATGATCTCGAAATGATAATTGAGCATATCCATGAGAACCATCAGGGAATTGCCGTTATTTTAGATGCAAAACGTGGGGACATTGGATCAACTGCCAAAATGTATGCCCAAGAAGCCTTCGATCGGTTTAAGGCAGACGCCGTAACAGTCAACCCATACATGGGAACCGACACACTCCAACCATTCCTCGATCGAGAGGATAAGGGCGTGATCATTCTATGTCGTACTTCAAATCCTGGTTCGAAAGACATTCAAGACTTGGATTCAAATGGAAAGAAGCTCTATCAGATCATTGCGGAGAAAGCCTCAAGGGAATGGAATTATAACGGTAATGTTCTTCTCGTGGTAGGCGCTACCTACCCCAAAGAACTGAAGGAAATTCGGTCTATCGTAGGAGACATGCCCTTACTTGTCCCAGGGATTGGTGCCCAAGGTGGTGATATTGAGAGAACTGTCACCAATGGCAAGAATGAAAAAGGAACGGGAATGATTATTAATTCCTCCCGTAGTATTATCTATGCAGGCAAAGGGGACGATTTCGCGGAGGCCGCACGCATTGCTGCTGCCGGGCTGCGGGAAGAAATTAATCGGTACCGTTAGAGCGATTTTCACCATTTTAAGAGTATCACAGCTGGATGAACTCTATTTTCAATTCCGTGCTGCTCCATGGGAAACGAGTTATCCAAATGCTAACGGACTGAGACCAATAATCTATCCCCTTTAACTACGATTGATCTTCCCCAGAAATTGGGGAATTCTTTCCGAGAGGGGTTCTTGATATTTTCATTCTTTCTCCTATTATTGCGGAGGCATCACGGGATCAATGGAGGATTTTATGGGTAATTGGTCCGAACGTGCCCAAAGGGATCTTGAGGCGATGCTGGAAAAGGTCAACCTCGATGACGCCTTTGCAAAAACCGTTGGTATGCGGGTCATTGAGCTTTCACCTGGCTGCGCCAAGGCACTTATTGAGGTTACCGATGATCATGTCAACCTCTTTCAGATGGCCCATGGAGGTGCCATCTTTTCCGTAGCCGATCACGCGTGCGAGGCGGCGGGAAATAGCTTCGGAGAACCGGCGGTTGCGATCCAAAACAACATCCATTTCCTATCTGCTGGTAAACCGGGGGATCGTCTGGAAGCCTCGGCTCGAGTGGTTCATCGGACGCGAAGAATTGGCATCGTTGAGGCCGTAGTACGGAACCAACGTCATGAGATCTTGGCCCAGTGCCACCAGGTCATCTATTTCAAGGGCTCCAAGCCGAAAAAATCCTAATTCTTACCCGGATCCCCATTCCTCGGTCTTCACTATTCTCCTAACATCTGGAACTTCATGAATTTTCATTGGAATATCTTTAGGAAATATTTGGTTCGTATTTGATTCTATTGGATAACTATTTTCAGAGCTGGGCCCCGCTGTTTCTTCGCTTCAATGCTTCCAAAGTGACTCTTTCGTGTCTCGTAGGCGGGGACTATTTGCCCATTCCGGCCGAGTTTGGGTACTGCTGTCATAGGGGGTTGCAGTATGAGGTTTAACGGATAGGATTACGCTCATGAACAATGGTCTTCCCGACAAACTCAGGAACCTCCCTGCTCAATTTCCTTGACTTCGGGATAGAGATTACATACTATGGATGTTATCTTAAACAGGGATATGTAAAGAAGGCCATATTCGTTAACTCTCAGAAATGTGAAGGAAAGGAGATGTATAATCGCTACCTATCAAAGGTGTTTGCTGTAGCCATTATGTGCGGCCTGGTAGTTGTTTCCATTGGGGGAGGTGCAATGGCCGCAAAGGTGAAGCAGATTTCCTTGACCATTGCCACGGCTACCACTGGGGAGACATACTACCCTATGGGCGTTGGCATGGCCTCGCTGTGGACCATTAGGTTACGAGACAGACATGGTATTAAAGTTGATGCGACAACCTCGGCGGGTTCAGGAGAGAATATCAGCATGCTCAAGGGCAAGAAGGTGGATCTGGCCATCCTCCAGGGACTCTTCGGGAAGATGGCCTGGAATGGCATGGGGATTTACAAGGGAAAATCGTATAAGGAGTTACGCACCATCAGCATGCTATGGCCAAATGTGGAACACATGGTGCTCGTCAAGGATAAGGCGGAAACAGGCACTGTTAGAGACATTAGACGACTCAGGTTCTCCATCGGCAGGGCCGGAAGTGGTGCGGAGAGGTCCGGGCTCACCATCATGGAGGGGCTTGGGATGACGAGGGATGAGATCAAGGGGGAGTTTTTAAGTTATTCTGGGTCTACCACGGCGATGGAGGACAAGAGGGTCGATGGGGCTAACCTCGTTGGTTTCCCTCCGGTGGCCACGGTAACCCGGCTCTTCACCACCCCGGGGATGAACGTTGTGGTCCTGGACTTCACTGATGAACAACTGGAGCAGATCAATAAGAAGACCGCCTATCCTGGTTTCCGATATGTCATTCCGGCCAATACCTATCCAGGACAGACCAAACCGGTGTCCACCATTGCTCAGCCCAACTTCCTCGGGGTGAGGGCTGATGTAGACAGGGGGGTGGTCTATCTCCTCACCAAGATCCTCTTCGAAAACCCAGATTACCTGAAGGCAGTTCACAAGATGGGGACATTCATAACGCTGGATAATGCCCTCAGTGGTCTACCCGCTCCCCTGCATCCCGGGACTTACAAATATTACCGCGAGAAGGGGTTAGCGATCCCCGACAGTCTCATTCCACCTGAGGCAAGTTAGGAGGTGAACGTGAGGCATGGTTCGCCCTTAAGGGAAGAGATCATGACACACTCTATTCTCCTGGACTCCTGGACATCCGAGGGAGCCCTGTCGCCTTCTCCTTCCTGGCCGTCCAAATAATCACCTTGTTGTATAGCCAAGATCTCATATCACGCCGGCGATTTGTCTGGCTGTCTAATCCGCTTTAGGGATAGTTAATGAAAAGATCATGGAGACCTGTCTCGCCTCCTGGAAGTTGGCAAAAGGCCCTTCCATCACCCCCTTCCTTCCCGCCCACACCACCTGCTTTTAAAGGACCTGCCCACGAAGTGCTCATCACCGCTATGAGTGTCAGCTTCGGGCTCTTGGCCTTTCCTGTCGTTATGGAGGGATTCTTTACCTGCAAGCTCTTCCTCTGGGGGAGCTATTTGGTTAGCCTTGCCATAATCGGACTGCTCGAGTCTCACACACCCATCAGGATCGTGGGCTTCCCCATCTTTGGATCAGTCTATCGGGCCAAATAGCTGACCGTAAGAAGAGCGGCATGAAGGTTAGCATGATAATTGCAGGCTTTCAAAATTTTCAATCCCTTAAACGCTGCAGTCACGACAGTACTTTGGGGCGCCGGCGGAGTCCCATGAGAATTGACACTTCTAGGATGCTTGAGGTATGATGAAGTTGAGGAAGTAAAAGGGAATGAAGGCGGAAAAGCTGAGCCAGGCTCAGGAAAAGGCAAGGGAGAGAGCACCAGATCAGCAGCCCAGATCAAAGAGGGGGGCTGTAAAGAAGATCGATATCTTCAAGGCATGGTGCAAGGCATGCGGGATCTGTGTCGCTTTCTGCCCCAAAGGGGCTTTGGCCATTGATGAGGAGGGCTATCCCTTTGTGAAGGACTTGGATGCCTGTACAGGATGCGGATGGTGCGAGATTCGATGTCCCGATTTCGCCATTACGGTGGAAAGCAGGGGGAAAAGGAGGGGAATGAAGAGGGAAGATGAAAAAGAGACGGGCTAGAGAATTCCTTATGCAGGGTAACGAAGCCTTAGTGGAAGGGGCATTGATTGCCGGATGTCGTTTTTTTGCGGGATATCCCATCACCCCGGCCACGGAGATTGCCGAGATTATGTCCGTCAAACTTCCTCAAGTAGATGGTACCTTTATCCAGATGGAGGACGAAATTGCCAGCATGGGGACGATCATAGGGGCCTCCTTGGCGGGAGTCAAGTCGATGACGGCGACCAGCGGTCCCGGTTTTTCCCTCATGCAGGAGAACCTGGGATTTGCGTGTATGGCCGAAGTCCCGTGTGTTGTCGTGGACGTAATGAGGGTAGGGCCCAGCACGGGAATTCCCACTTTCGCCTCCCAAGGAGATGTCATGCAGGCCAGATGGGGAACCCATGGCGATCATCCCATCATCGTCTTGGCCCCCTCCTCCGTAAGGGAGTGCTTCGACCTCACCGTAAAGGCATTCAATTTTTCCGAGAAATATCGAACCCCCGTAATCGTCGTCTTTGACGAGATCGTTGGGCATATGCGGGAGAAGGTCACCCTTCCTCGCACAGGGAAGGTAGAGGTGATCGACAGGATCAAGCCCACCGTTCCACCGGAATGGTACATCCCTTATGAGGATACCACCCAAGGTGTTCCCGCAATGGCCGTTTTTGGGGATGGTTATCGGTTTCATGTGACGGGCCTCACCCATGACATACGGGGATTTCCCACGTTGAGGCCTGATGAGGTCGGCCCCTTCATGAATCGCATTCATCGCAAGATTACCCTTGGTTTCCCGGAGATCCAGATGGGCGAGTTCTTTCATCTGGACGATGCCGAAATCGCTGTCATCGCCTATGGTTCCGTGGCCAGATCAGCCCGAAGGGCGGTAATCGATGCCAGGGAAAAGGGGATGAAGGTTGGATTGCTCAAGTTGATGACCCTCTGGCCATTTATGCGAGCAGCCATTGAGAAAATCATCCAACATGCGAATGTTCTCATAGTTCCGGAGCTGAACATGGGCCAGATCTCGCGGGAAGTGAAGAGGGTGAATGAAGGGAAGGCAAAGGTGAGCACGATAAACAGGGTTGATGGATTGACGATTACCCCCCAAGAGATATTGAAGAGGATTAGGGAGGTATCCTGATGCCAGAAATTACTAAGCTTATCTACAAATACCTTCGTCATGACAAGAAGTTCCCCCATGTCTGGTGTCCGGGCTGTGGGACGGGAATCATACTAGGCGCCTTAATTCGGGCCATCGATCGGACCGGCTACGAAAAGGATAATATCGTCTTGGTCTCTGGCATCGGGTGTTCTGGAAGGATGCCCGTTTATGTTGATTTCAACACCCTCCATACCACCCACGGGAGGGCCCTTACCTTTGCAACGGGAATCAAACTGGCCAAACCTCATCTCAAGGTCATCGTCATTATGGGCGATGGCGATGCCATAGCTATCGGCGGGAATCATTTCATCCATGCGGCCAGGCGCAATATCGACTTGACGGCCATCATCGTCAACAACAGCATCTACGGCATGACGGGAGGTCAATATTCGCCTACCACCCCCTATGGGATGAAGGCTACGACGGCCCTCTATAACAATATCGAGCAGGCATTCAAAATATCGGAATTGGCGGTAACGGCAGGGGCGGTATTTGTGGGAAGGGGAACGGTCTACCATGCCAAGCTCTTGGATAGATTAATCGAGAAGGCCATCCTGAAAAAGGGGTTCGGCGTTGTTGAGGTAATCAGCCACTGCCACGTCCAATATGGCAAGCACAATCGTTTAGGCTCCGCTGTGGACATGATGAAGTGGCAGAGGGACAACGCCGTGATGGTGCAACAGGCAAAACAACTGAAACCCAAAGAGCTCGAGGAAAAAATTATCATCGGGGTGTTGGCCGATAAGGAACTCCCCATTTATCAGGATGAGTACGAGAAGCTTAGGGAAAGGGCAAAGGCGTGATCTTCCGTTACGTGAGGATAACACAAAACCTGCCGTAAAAGGTTATTGAGTGGGGGCACATGGGTAAACGATACGAAGTTTGCCTCAGCGGTTCAGGGGGGCAGGGAATCATACTGAGTGGGATTATCCTCGCAGAGGCATTAGGCCTTTACGGGGGGAAGTTCGTGGCCCAAACCCAGAGTTATGGGCCGGAGGCAAGGGGGGGAGCGAGCAGAACCGAGGTTATCGTTAGCGACGAAGAGATCGACTACCCCAAGGCCATCAAGCTCGACCTTCTTCTGGCTATGAACCAGAAATCTTGTGATGAATACTATCGGGATTTGAAGGAAGATGGGATGCTCATCGTCGATTCCACCTTTGTAACCCAGGTTCCCACGAGCAAAGCCATCCAGATTCCCTTCACCAAAATAGCCAGGGAGAAATTTCACCGGGAGATCGTCGCAAACATCATCTCCTTGGGAACAATAACGGAGTTTATGGACATCATCTCCCCTAAGGACATGGAGGCCGCGGTCCTTGCCAGGGTCCCCCAGGGGACGGAGAAGCTGAACAGGGATGCCTTGAAGGCGGGCGTGATGGCGGCCAGGAAATTCAAGGAGTCGGTAAAGGAGAAAGATAGTCAGCCACAGGAGTTACAGCGGGAGGATTGAGCCAAATCCCCTCGGAGGAAATCATAAACCTCTTCACCAACACGAAAAAATAGCCATTCTTCTCACCCTTATTTCCACGTTATGGCCCTCCCCAACACAAGAATAGTCAACCCTTTTGACCGAATAGGATAATATCCCTTTTGTTAATAACGGAAACCCAATGCCAGGCCTTTTCATTAAGGGATTTTTAGGACCAAAAAACTGGCCTATCAATGTTCCCCTTGCTTTCACTAGGGGAATATGGTAAGGGTATTCCACGCTGGGAAGGGGATTTTCGTATTTTGGGGGGTTTCAGGAGGGGAAATACAGGGGAGATGGGATTAAGTTCAGGGAAGAGGCGGAATTCCTTGGTTTATGGATTCACCAAGGTAATCGCCGCTATTATCTTTCATCTCTGCTATCGCATTCGTGTCCAGGGCCTCGAGAACATTCCCCACCATGGCCCTGTTATCATTCTTCCCAAACATCAATATTGGACGGATATCCCCATCGTCAGCTTGGCTTTGAGGCCACAGCTCAATTATGTGGCCAAGACCGAGCTTTTTAAAATACCCTATGTCAAAACCTTCATCTCCCTTTTAGGTGGAATTCCCGTAGATAGGGAGAAAACAACTAAAACCATGGATTCCTTTCGGTACATCCTGCAATTGTTGAGGGGAAAGGAGTATGTGGTCATTTTCCCTGAAGGCACGTACTATCGCGGCAAGGTTGGAAAGGGCAAATCGAGGCTGATTCAAATGATCCTCCGCTGGCAAGACTATGGAGGAGCCAATAACAACGATACCATGGAGGATCATATCCCCTTTGTCCCCATGGGTATTCACTACGGAGGGAAAGGGCCGAGGAAGATAGTAACCGTGAAGATCGGGAGGCCGATCTTCGCCTGTGGGGGGGATGAGGCCCCGAGTCTCACCGATCAAATCATCGAAAGCGTAGCCCGATTGAGCGATCTGCCCCGGGGATAGAGAGCCATGGACCGGACCGGGCTGTGAATCGACGGAGGCCAAGGGGAGATTGAACAACCTTGCGGCTGAAAGGGGAGCCGATAGAACATTCGTGCTTACTCCCCTGATGTAAGATGGTCTCCTTTAGAATAGGAGGAAATGATGCGGGAAAAGGATAGGGAGTTGGCAAGGCGCCGGAGAAGGAGGAGGAAACGGCTGAAGCAGAGGGCGAAGTTGGAGCTAAAAGGCATCCTTCCCCGGGGAGTGGATCAAACCATAAAGGCCGAGGTTGAAAAGAAGCCCGTTGTGAAAAGAGAACCCAGGAAGAAGGCTGAGGCTGTGGGGGAAAAAGAGACAGCAATAAAAGCTGCGCCAGAACGAAAAAAGGAACCTACGAAGAAACCGCCCGAGAAGGCCAAGCCCACGGCGGAAAAAGGAGCTGCAACAAAAGCGGCACCAAAGGCACAAAAGGAAACTACGAAGAAGAAACCGCCCGAGAAGGCTAAGCCCACGGCGGAAAAAGAGACCGCAACAAAAGCGGCACCAAAGGCGCAAAAGGGAACTGCGGAGAAAAAACCAGCTAAGACGGGGAAAAAAGCGGAAAAGCCCAAATCATAAGTAACGAATTACCTCCACTTGGTAAGGCTTCACTTCCCGTTAACGTTGGATTGACTTATTTTGGAGCAATGAATTCTGAGCCATAACATAAATCCCCCTACGGGTTATTCCTCCCCAAAGATAAGGTTATCGATCAGCCTAACCTTACCTACCTTTATTGCCAAGGCGATGACAGCCTGGTCTCCTATGATCTCGATCTCCTCCAAGGTCTTGGCATCCCGGATCTCCACATAATCGATGATTATGCCTTCTTCGCGCTCGATTACCTCTTTTACGGTATCGATAATTCTCATGGGATTCCGTTCCCCTGAGCGGTAGAGCTCGGAGGCCTTCTTTAGTGATCGGTTGAGGCTCAGGGCCGCTTTTCGCTGTTCGAGAGTCAAATAGGTGTTTCGAGAACTCATGGCTAAGCCATCCCCTTCCCTTACGATGGGCATTCCAATGATTTCGACGCCCATATTGAGGTCTTCGACCATCCTCCGGATGACTACCAGTTGCTGATAGTCCTTCTCCCCAAATATAGCGATGTTGGGTTTTATAATGTTGAACAATTTAGCCACCACCGTTGCTACGCCGCGGAAGTGGGTCGGCCGAAATTGCCCCTCCATTGGCTTGGTGAGCCTCTCTACTTCCAAGAAAGTTTGGTAACCCTCTGGATACATCTCTTCCAAAGCTGGGACAAAGAGGATATCCACCCCCATCCCTGCGATGAGACTTTTGTCCCTTGAGAAATCCCGGGGGTAGACCTCGTAATCCTCGCCCTCCTCAAATTGAGTGGGGTTAACGAAGAGGCTCACGACCAAAACATCCCCCTTTTTTCTCCCTTCCCTCATGAGGCTGAGATGGCCCTCGTGAAAGTATCCCATAGTGGGGACTAATACAATGATTTGTCCAATCTTGCGAACTTCATCCGAAATGGAGCACATCTCCTGAATGTTCGAGACAATCTGCATCCCGTCTCTCCTCCTTCTTTCACCGTGCCCGGATCCGCCCGATATATCCCTCATAAAAAAAGTCCCTCTGGACTGCTTCCAGAAGGACTGTTGTTTAAGGAGATATTTCTCCTTCGGGTTTAAATGAACATTCCCTCCGTCTCAGTCCAACTACTTGGATCCAAGCGGCTTGTAGTACCAGGTCCCCCTCTTCATGGATCGAACTTCTCGGATGAGACTCTTTAGATCTTCCTCCTTGTTGACAAAATCGATTTCGCTGGTATCGACAACGAGAAGGGGACTTTCTTCATAGTGGAAAAAAAAGGAATTATAGGCTTGGCTCAAGGCCCGAAGATATTCAATGTCGATCTCCTTCTCATATTCGATGTCTCGTGCCCTTATTCGCGCAAGCAACGTTTCCGGTTTTGCCTGCAAAAAAATTACCAAATCAGGGGTTGGAATCCTGGCATCTAGCAAGGAAAAGATTCGCTGATATAAGGCCAGTTCATTTTCGTCCAGGTTCAGATATGCGAAGATCCGATCTTTGGCAAACAGGTAATCAGTTATGGTGACCTGGTTAAACAGGTCGATTTGTCTCATCTCCCTCTGTTGCTGATAGCGGTTCAATAGGAAGAAGAGTTGCGTTTGAAAGGCATATTTTTTTCGATCCCGATAAAATTTATGAAGAAACGGGTTCTCCTCCGGCGATTCCAAGATACACCTGGCTTTAAACTCGGGAGATAACCTCTTCGCAAGGCTGGTCTTCCCAACCCCAATCGGCCCTTCTATCACTATATACCGGAACGATTCCATCGGTAAGGAAGGAGTGTTATTTTAGGATTTATTAGCATATCCCTATTCACTTTGTCTAGCCCTTTTTACGGTATCACTGAAAACTGGGGAAGGGAGCTCCTAACACGAATGAAACGCTTCTGATATGGTACCTTTTTCCAAAACCTTCAAGCCTAGCTTTTCATTCATATCATAAACCTTCAGCTATTTCGTAATCGATTTATTGAAGGCCGGCTCACAATTCGTGGTGGCGAAGTAGAAGGATGTAGTGATCCCGAAGACCACGTAATCCCTATCCATGGAAGAATTTGATCGCCCTATTTTAGAAGTTCGGAGACAAGCCAAACGGGCCGGTATGAGACGATCAGACATCACTATTGCAATCGCTGAGGTATGTTGCTTAAGTGAAAAAAGGACTCGACACGAATCTGTTTATTTTGGGCGTCTTCTATAGCGGGCCTCTCTACCAGATACTGCATTCCTGAGACATTGTTGAAAGGTGTTACTTCATGGCAAGGATGCCCACGGAAATACAATCGTGATACCCTAAGAATCAGCTCTGACTAAAAAAGGGGAAGCTCCAGAGGTTCTCCTCTTTTTTTTCAATTTAATGAACAAGACGGTCCGTTTCATGGAAAATCCTCAATACAACGTTGATGGAGAAAGGAAGCTAGGTTAAGATAGTAAAAGGGTAAATTACTCTCCAAGGAGGGAGATGGAAGGTATCATTAAAGCGTTGATCGACCTGATTTTTCCCCCGCTCTGTGCTTTCTGCAGCACCCCCCTGGCTGAAGATGAGGGAGACGAAATCTGTCCTGAATGTCTGGGGAATATCCGCTTCATTTCACCTCCCATCTGTCCGAAGTGTGGCCTTCCTTTCCCTATGGAGATGGGTGAGGATCATCTCTGTGGGCAATGTTTCGGGAGGCAGTGGCATTTCGGCTCGGCCAGGGCCTTGGGGCTCTATGAGGGACCGATACGGGAGTCGATCCACCTATTGAAATATCGGGAGAGGTCCTCTCTGGCCAGACCCTTGATCGGGCTCTTGGATAGGGGCTATCCATTTATTGACTATAGATCATATGATCTTTTAGTGCCCGTTCCATTGCACCCAAAACGATTAAGGGAGAGGGGGTTCAATCAAGCCTTGCTCTTGGGGAGGGCTATCGGTCGGAGGGAAGGGATTCCCTACACTTCATTCGCCTTGAAGAAAGCGAAATGGTCTTTCCCCCAAATTGATTTAAGCCCAAAGGAAAGGGAGGCGAATGTAAAGGGCTCCTTTGCCGTGACGGATAGAGAGGTGATCCGAGGAAAGCGGGTTCTTCTGATCGATGATGTGATGACCACTGGGGCAACGGTCAATGAATGCGCCAGGGTATTATTGGAGGCCGGGGCAGGTGAAGTTGATGTTTTTACCTTAGCGAGGGCCGTTTGATCCCTTGGGGAGGGCGAAGGTGAAGAGGGTTAGGAGGAGAGTTCTGTTTTGGATCATTGCCGGGCTCCTCATCGCATTATGTGCCGGATCAATTTTTCTTTTGAGATCCATTGCACTTCCCCAGCGCTATAAGGGGCTTATTGAGGCTCGACTGAAAGGGGCAACGGGCAGGGATATACGGATCCATCGGGCTAGCTTACGCTTCCTGGGCGGAATGGGGATCGAGTTTGACGATCTTGTTATCAAGGATTGGGATGGGAAATATGATTTTTTCCGGGCCAAGGGTTTGATCCTCCAGATGAAACTGCTTCCCCTCTTGAGAAGACAGTTGAGGTGGAAATCGCTCATCCTCGAGCAGCCCTCCATTTGGATACGTCGAAGCAGCGATGGTAATACCAATTTGTGGGCTAAAAGGGATGGACCGAAGCCCAAGGACGAAGGGAAATATCCCCATATCCTGGGTCTTTTATCCTCCTTTGCCGGTGGGGATATCAGGATCCGAAAGGGGAACGCCTATTTTATCGACGACTTCCTAGCATCCAGACCAACGGTCTTAGGGGTAGAGAACCTCTACATCGAGCTATCACCTCTATCCATGGATGCTCCTATCCCCTTTCAGATACAGGCAATGCAACCCAATCCTAAAGGACCGAATGGGAGAATTTGGATTTCAGGCGTGATCGGTCCGCTTCCTGATACCTTTGAGCGCTCCAAAGTACGAATCGCCGCGGAGGTGCAGGCAAAAAACGTAAATCTCCTTCCCTTATGGCCTTACTATGGACACCATACCCCCATGAAATGCATCGGGGGAATTCTTGATATCAATACGCATTACGAGGGAGATTTCTCAGGGCTCTTTCGATCAAGGGGTGAAATCCGGGTAAAGGATGTGGAGTTCGACTATCCTCAGGTCTTCGATACCGTTTTGAAACCCCGTGAGTTTGTTATCGATTATGATGTCAACAAGATGACCATGGAGAGCTTGATCATCCCGGACGTCTCTTTCAAACTCCCCGAGATCGAAATAAGGGGAAGGTGCACTATTACTGAGATTAGATCCCCGAGGAGAAGGATAGAGGCCTTCGTTTCCTCCAGTTCTTTTCGATTCGATGGGATCACGAAGTATATTCCCCTGAGGATTCTCTCCCCTGGGTTCGCGAAGTTTATGAGGGAGATTACTCGCAGGGGAAGGGGGAGGATCGAAGCCCTCCGTATTGAGGGTCCCATCGGGGACTTCTCCATGCTGAAGGATCCGGAAAAGGCAAGTCTCATCTACGGGAAGATGCAATTGGATGGTATGGCCTATAACTTCGCCAAGGCTTTCCGCCCCGTGGAAGACATATCCGGGTGGGTAATGTTGGATAAGGGGACCCTGAGGTTCCTTGATCTGAAGGGATATTTGGGGCGGTCGGATGTCAATGCCCCGGAGTTGACTATCTCCCGAATCTACTCCTCTCCCCAATTACATCTTGCCATCAACGGGGAGATCAATGCGAGAGGGATCGCTGATATCGCCAAATCTGGCACATTTCCGGGGAAGGGGGTCCCGATAGAGGACATCTCCGGAAGGGGGGATCTCCAGCTTAGGGTAGCGGGAAGACTCTCGGGACCATCAAGGGTGAGCTATGACGGTCATCTGCTTCTGAGGGGAGCGAACCTCTCCCTTCAAGGTATTCACCTCCCCGTTACGGCGACCTCTGGTAAAGTCGTCTTTTCCAATGATCAGCTTCGTCTTATCGGTCTCAGGGGGAAAGTCGGAGACTCGGTCTTTTTGGTCAATGGGGAGCTAAGGAATCCATGGCTCGGGGAGCCAGGCCGCCAGCGACTCAAGCTTAGCCTGCGAGGGGAGTTGGATTTGTGGGAATGCTTCTCCCGCATCCTCCCAGGGGTTTCGCCCCGGATCTCTGAGGCCTTGACCCCAATCTCGGATATATCAGGCGGGGCCAGGTTAACCCTTGAACTGAGGGGAAGCGGGGATGGGTTTGAGGGAATGATCTATAAGGGAAGACTGAGCCTGGGAAAAACAGTTTTTCGACACGATAGAATGATCTCCCCCATTCATTTTCTCAAGGGATACATCGATTTTACCCAGAAGATGATCCGGTTTTCAGACATGGAGGCCCGATTACATGGATCATATCTGAAAATTGATGGATCGGTCCAGGACTACCTTTCATGGGAACGGGCGAAGATCGACCTCCATATCCGGGCCCCAAATCTCAACATAGGAGATTTTGGGCTCAAAAAGGGAGGAAAAGGGGTATGGATGTGGAGAGGCGGGATCGCGCTCCCCGAGTTTGGACGAGTCACCCTCCGGGTAGATGATGGGAAATGGCGCTATACGGCCTTTTCCAACCTTGCCGCCGATATCAACTTAGGCGAAGGGAGGATTAACCTCGAGAGATTCAATTGCGGGGTGAAGGGGGGGGAGGTAGATCTGACCGCGTGGGTTGATCTGGACAATGAAGGCGGAGTGGCCTTTACATTGAACCCCACGTTGAGCCGTATAGATATCGGTCAGTTCTTCAGGGATTATAACGTGGAGGAGCGAGTATGGATTACCGGGGACTTCAACCTATGGGGGAGCCTCATGGGAAGGGATCATACCTGGGAGGGCCTGAGGAAATCCCTTGAGGGGAACCTAAAGGTAAAGATGGAAAAGGGGCGGATTCGACGTTTTCATATCCTCTCCAAAATATTCTCGTTGCTCAACGTCTCTCAGTTGTTCAAGAGGAAACTCCCGGAGCTAACCGGCGAAGGCCTTCCCTATAACACCATTACTGGGGAGATTGAAATCGCCAAGGGGATTGCCAAAACGGAAAACCTCCTGGTGGACAGCGATGCCATAAAGATCACCGTCATTGGGGAGGCGGACATGAAACGGGAGTCCCTCGATCTCACCGTGGGCCTCCATCCCTTGGGGACCGTCGACACCATCGTGAGCAAAGTTCCCGTGGTCGGAAGGATCCTCACGGGAGAGGACGAGTCCATCATCTCCTACTATGTGGAGGTGAGTGGGGATTTTTCCAATCCAAAGATAAAACACATACCCCTCAAATCAATGGAGAAAGGGCTGATAGAGATCATGAGGAGGATATTGGAAACCCCTATGCACATTATCCCCAGGGGAAAGGGCTCCAACAGTCGCGACCACAGTGGGTTCCCCGAAGACGATGGTGAGCCTGGGAATGTTCCGTAACCAATGAAAGCAGAGGTGTTGGAGAATGAGGAGGGCTCGGTGTTTTCCCTTAGGATGATCGAAAGGTTCAGGAGGGCGAAGAGGGTAGTGGTGATAACCGGGGCTGGTATCTCGGCCGAAAGCGGGATCCCCACTTTCCGGGGAGCCGATGGGCTCTGGAGGCAATATCGGGCGGAGGATCTGGCCACTCCCCATGCCTTTCACAGGGATCCCCAATTGGTCTGGGAGTGGTACGATTGGAGGAGGCGATTGATTTCCGGAAAGGCACCCAATGCGGGCCACGTGGCCATTGTCGGCATGGAAGGCCTCTTCGAGGAGTTTCTCCTGATCACCCAAAATGTGGATGGACTCCACAGAAGGGCCGGAAGCAGGAAGCTCATCGAAATCCATGGGAATCTCTGGAGGGTTAGGTGCATGGCCGAGGGAAAGGTTTTCCCCAATAATGAAGTTCCCTTACAGGAGATTCCCCCCCGGTGCGAGTGCGGGGCCCTTTTGCGTCCCGACGTGGTCTGGTTTGGGGAATCCCTTTCGGAGAGAGACCTGGCGGACTCCTACACGGCCTTAAAGGAATGTGATTGTCTCGTTGTCATTGGAACGTCCGCCGTGGTCCAACCGGTGGCCTCATTTCCCACCATAGCCCGCAACGGTGGGGCCTTTATCCTGGAGATCAATGTGGAGCCAACGCCCATTTCCGGATGGGTAGATGAATCGGTCCTCGGAAAATCCGGGCAGATAGTGCCCCAGCTTCTGGAAAGCGTGAAATAATTTTTTTTAATTTTTTTCCTTGACAATCCCTATATATTGTAGTATTTCTTGAAATTAATACAATATATTGAGGAGGGGTCACATGGATGCTGCTACTGGGAACATCGAGCAGGCTAAGCCTTTGAGGATGGATGATGAAACCACGGATATGGCGCTTTTTGTCCGCACCTCGGACGAACAGTTTTCGGGTTGGGATCGCCAGAGGATCGTCGATGCCCTGATAAGGGAGACGGAGGTTGATGTGGTCACTGCTCAAGAAATCAGCCGTGAGGTTGAGGATCTCATTGCCTCATCGAATATATCCATGGTGACCTCCCCCCTCATTCGGGAGTTAGTGGACGCGAAATTGATCGAGAGGGGGTTGGAGTTGGCGCGTAAGAGGCATACGCGATTGGGCATGCCCATTTACGACGTCGATCAGTTGATCCTCCATCCCAACAAGGAAAACGCCAATGTCCCTCATGGTCCTGAAGCCACCAACCTCACCTTGGCGGAAAGGATCAAAAAGGAGTATGCCCTCCTTTCCGTCTTCTCCGAGGGAGTTGCCGACGCCCATATGCGGGGAGATATT
>Ga0209636_10003022_pt1 | contig 17164 bp, 18 predicted proteins | sample DeeMarSWOR152_54_FD_187464 | JGI IMG/M metagenome (GOLD analysis project Ga0209636, IMG submission 187464) | Marine sediment microbial communities from White Oak River estuary, North Carolina - WOR-1-52-54 (SPAdes) (version 2) | ecosystem: Environmental > Aquatic > Marine > Intertidal zone >...
ATTTAAATCGAGAAAGAGTCTCATGGCTACTATATAAATCAATTTGCACGTACACGAACCAAAACGAGCAAAATCCGCAAGGTGTAGAAAAGTGGTGAAAACGAGGAAAAGCGGAAAAAATTCGTGGTTGAGCCGACTTAACAGAACTTTTGGGCGCCTAGCACATTCCAATATAATAATTTCAGTTGCCATCTAGTATCCGCATATCCATGAGTATTTCCTGTCAAGATATTCGAGATAAGGCTTGACGTTTATTTCTTCACCCGTGATTTTCTTGATAAGGACTGCTGGATCGTAAAGATTTCCGCGGTTGTGGATGTTCTCGATTAGCCATCTTTTGACGTCTTGGAAGTTGCCCTTTGCAATTTGGTCTCTCCAGTTAGGTATGGTTCTTTCCATTGCGATGATTATTTGTCCACTGTATATGTTGCCCAACGCGTAGGTCGGGAAATAGCCGAAGTAACCACTTGCCCAATGGGTGTCTTGCATTACGCCTTCCGAGTCGTTTTTGATATCCATGTCTAGATACTCTTTGTATTTTCGGTTCCAAATCTCAGGGAGGTCTGCCACAGCAATTTTGCCTGCTATCAGTTCGCGTTCTATCTCGAAACGAATGATTATGTGAAGGCAGTAGGTAACTTCGTCTGCTTCAATACGGATCTTAGAAGGTTTAACTTGGTTGATAGCTCGTACGAAATCATCCAAAGCCACATCGGAAAAGGCGTTTCCTATGAGCTCCTTCAGTTTTGGGAAGAAGTAGACCCAGAATTCGCGTGATCGCCCAATTATGTTTTCTACGAACCGTGACTGAGACTCACCGAACCCATGAGAACAGCTTTTGCCTATTGGCTGGTAGATCCATTCTGGCTTTAGATTCTGTCCATAAATGGCGTGACCGCCTTCATGTAATACAGAAAACAAAGAGGACGCCAGGTTGTGCTCGTAGTAATGAGTTGTGATCCGAACATCATCATAATAACCTGTAGTGAAAGGATGTTCAGTTTCGTCAATTCTGCCTCCGGCCTTTGAGGATTCTACGTCGTACCCTATAAACTTGGCGAGTTCATTAGAAATCTCGCGTTGAACATCCAAGGAAACCTTTCGCTTCAGAAACAACGTGTCGGGTTGTTTCGGTGCGCTTAAACACTTTGTCATGATAGAAACTAATCCTTCCTTCAACTCTCCAAAAATTCTGGCAATCGTTTCTGCGGTCATCTTCGGCTCAAAAATGTCGATCAGTGCATCGTAAGGTGTTGGCGTAGCCTTCACCTGCATGAGAATTTCTGCGGCTTTCTTTCTCAGCTCGAGAAGCTTGTCAAGTTTCGGCTTGAACATGAAGAAGTCTTTGGCAGCCTTTGCCTTCTTCCATACATCTATCGTGATGGCTCTTTGTCTGGCGGTTTCCACGACGAGTTCTTCAGGAAGCTTGGTCTGTTCATCGTATTGCTTCCTTATCAGATACACATTTCTTCTCTGCAATGCATTTAAGGTTTCATAATCTGGGTGTTTCTCAATTTTTGAGAGTGAAGTTTCAATTTCTGGATCGGTGCTCATTCTGTGCTCAATTTGACTGAGCATGGCTAATTGCTGACTTCGCAGATTGATTCCCTTTGGAGGCATCTTAGTCTCCATGTCCCAATGGACTATGGATTCGATTGTTTGAAGAATTCTTATCTCTTTAGCTTTAGCCATTAGTTTATCATAATTGGACATTAACGACTCTGCTGTCCTTGCCATGTTAATCGCCGTAGACCGATAACCTTCTTCAACAATTTATGACTTACGGGCACTTCTGAGCAAATTATTGACAAGATTCACGCTTTTTTCAACAAAAGAGATTTTTGGCGCTGCGCACGCGTAAGATTGGCAGATGAGTGCATAGCGAAGAAAAGTGTTATATACAGATCGAAATAACCCTAACCGAAAACACGATAAAAAAAGGTGTAATTTTGAAATTAAACTACATCGGCATTATAGCAGCTATTATAGCTTTCATTAGCTTAGCGTTGCCTTGGTGGACAATGACCATGTCAGCTGAAGCCATGGGAGTCAAAATTAACGCGGATGTTTCAGTATATCCACACATCGCAACGGCTTCAGCAATGGGACAATCGCAGACTGTTGCCATGGACCTTTGGTTTGGTTCAGTAGCTCTTGCTCTCATCTTAATGGCTGGCGTACTAGGAATAGTTGGCAGTCTGCTAGTTGGAAAAAATGGAAAGATAATTCTTGTTGCAGCTGGGATACTAGCGTTGCTCTCGATCGTAATCTTTGCAGTGGGTTTGCAGGGTGAGCTTTCAGAGTCGGCGCCAGTGTCAGGTTTTCCAGTAGTAGGTTTGTTCTCCAGTGGTTCCTACGGTTTTATGGGAGCATCCATGGATTATTCAACTTATCTAAGCTTTGGCTTCTGGCTGGCATTGATCGCAGCAATCATAGCCTTCATCTCACTAGGCAAGCATCCCATGCCTACACCAGCAGCCCCAACCCCACCAGAGTCCTGATAAACCACCCCAAACAGTCTGAGATCGCTTAACTTTCCCTTTTTTCTTATGTTTCCGCCAAAACTCTCTGTAAATGGCTTGCCCTACTTTAGGAAACGTAAATAAGACTGGAAAACCGAGTGAAAACGGTGAAAAACGAGTGAAAATCGCGGTTTCAGGTAAAGGTGGAGTTGGTAAAACTTTATTGGCTGGTGTTCTTGCGCATTTTTTTGCAAAAGAAGGTTTCAAAGTTCTAGCCATCGACGCTGATCCAACGCCTAATCTGGCTTTAACTTTGGGCATCGCCTTAGAAGAAGCGCAGAAGATTGTTCCAATTTCAGAGAATACTCAGCTAGTGGAATCTAAAACTCAAACTGGCGTTGAAGGTGTGTTTAACTTATCTTTTAGCGTGGAAGACATCATTGACAAATTCAGCGTTAAGTCCCCTTATGGCGTAAACCTGCTTGTCATGGGGACGGTACGATCTGCGGGAGCCGGGTGCATGTGCCCAGCCAACGCAGTTGTTAGAGCGCTGCTCCACCACTTGCTGGTAAGACGTGATGAAGCAATAGTCATGGACTTAGAGGCTGGATTGGAACACATGGGTAGAGGAACGGCCAGACATGTTGAAAAAATGCTTGCAGTGGCCAACCCTAGTCTAAAATCGCTTGAAACCGCGAGAAAACTTCACGATTTAGCTAAAGATGCTGGAATCGAGAATGTATTTATTGTCGGAAATAAGGTGGCGAAGTCCGCTGAAAGAGATCTAATTGAGAAGTACACTGAGAGCAACGGCATGCAACTGCTTGGATTTGTACCTTATGATGAGCAGATTTTGAAGGCTGATATGGAGGGAGAATCGCCTCTAAAATACACTGAAACGTCTAAAGGCATCATAGGTATTCATGAAATAGGTAGAACGCTTCTTGAAGCTGTGCGTTAAGAGAGTATAGTTCAACTGCAAATATGAGCCAGTTGACATTTAGGACCCTACAAATTTGTATTCACCTTATATACTAATTAGTTCAGGCATGGGAAAGAACGGGCTTTGATGAAACCATCATGCAGTGCTTCTTTGTTCATTGATTATCTTTGGATTTCCTGCGTATGAATTGGCGTAGAACAAGCATGTCTAGAGAGGCTCGTGTTCCATATGTATATGCTGGCCAGTTCAAATCACGAATCAATATTGCGAGTTCATAATGTTTTAATCTGTTCCATACCAGAGTCACTTATACCCAGTGTGTAATGAAGAGGTAGAGTCTGATTGCCGAGAAGCACCCGGAAAATTATGGTTGCCCGGAATTCTAGTAATATTCTTGGTCTGGTACTTACCGTTTTAGGGCTGACACCTATAATTATTGTATTACTAAATGCTTGGACTTCAGGAATCTCCCTTTTGGATCTTTCAGCATTGTACGGATTCCTATGGACAAACCCGTTTTACCTTGGGTTTGGAATAGAATTTGAACTCATCTACCTTGTCATCTTAGGCACCGTTATAGTCATCTCAGGCCTCGCTCTATTAGCTCGTAGAACGAGGCAGATTGAAGAAGTCACCGTTGTAACTGATGACTTAACAGTAACATTAGAATGTACAGTTTGCAAAAATCGATGGAAAGAACATTTCTCGGAGAAACAACTGCAGGCTATGGGGTTCCCCCAGAACCGAACGATTTCTCGGAGAAGATGTCAAGCCTGTCGAAAATACACTCGCCCTAAGATAATAAGTATCTGAGAACTAGTGAAGGAGATTAGTTGAGATATGTGCGAAGCGAAGGCTGCAATTAACAAACAGGCAGTCTTGCCCATTAAGGTTGCAGATATTATGATCAAGGAAGTAATAGCTATTGGTTCAGATGCAACAGTTAGAGAAGCAGTAACCCTGATGAATAAGTTCGAGATCGGATGTTTGATTGTTTTGACCAATGGTAGGGTAGATGGAATAATCACGGAGCGAGATGTACTCAAACGAGTCATAGGCAGCAATAGACATGTCGACAGGACAATGATCAGAGAAATCATGTCGCGACCAGTATGGGTTGTTAGCCCGAATACAGAGTTAGAAACTGCACTTCAAAATATGTTAGGCCATAAAATCAAGAAACTTCCAGTAGTGAAAGAGGGAAGACTAGTAGGGCTTGTGACCCTTACGGATGTAGCACGTTTTCAACCTGAACTTCTAAATAAGTTCAAGAAACTTCTAGTTGGAGAACAGACTCCAAGGCGGATCAAAAAAGTAGTCGAACGTTATATATCCTAATATAACCCAGCAATTTTTCCATATCTTCTTCTTTATGCGGTCAGTGGGTAACGAATAATTACACCATAGAGAACTGAGGATTACGATTTTTCTTCGGAAAAACGTAAGGAAGAAGTTGTTATTCCTAGTTAATGCTTTAGGTTTTGGGAGAAATCTTTTATTTCTTACTCTAATTTTTGGATGCTTGAATCTTCCGTTTCAGATAGGTAGCGGTTTTCTATCGTTGTCCTTTTATGGTGCTTAGAACCATTTGCGTTTCTTTTTTTCCGGTTTTTCTTCTTTCTTTTCTTCTGGTTGTTTAGGCTGTTGGCTGCCAGCAGGACCTGCGGTTACGGTCACTTCCATCGGCTCTTTCTTTGGTTCTTCTTCCGCTTTTTGGATAGCTTCTGGTTCCGGTTTTTTCGGCATTGGGGAAGGTTCCGATTTTTCTTGTGGTTCTTTCATTTTCTTTTCTAGGTCCTTTTTCTTGGATTCTAACTGTTCCAAAGCTCTACGTTTCGCCTTAACCTTTTCTTCCAGATCTTGAACTACAAGTTTTTCTTCAAGTATCTGCACGCTTTCTCCTAGGGCTTTCTCTTTTCCTTCCATGGACTGTAATTCATCTTGCAATTCTGCCTTCTTCTTTTCAAGCTCTTCAAGCTTTGCTGTTAGACTCATTCTGTTTACACCTTGGTTTTTCTATGCGGTTAAGAAGATAATTATAGGTTATGAAGACCAAATCCATATTCGTAATACCATAAGAACCAGAAAATACGTTGAGGCACGCCGGTACGCTTATGGTATCAATTCCAATACACAAGCTAATCATTAACGTGCCACTGCCGTTGATGACCGAAAGAGATTTTTGTTTTGTGGTCAAATCAGATTGACTAATGAGCAATAAATAGTAAGAACTGAGTATATCTTGATATCTGGAAGTTTCTTGGTTGGTCATGCTGAGAATGACATATTTTATCGATAACAGTTACTTGTTTTTGTACAAATGCGTGGGATTTAACAATGGTGGGTTAGATTTTGCAATTTCTGGTTTATGAGCACGTCTCTGGAGGAGGGTTCGCCAACGATGAATTATCGCCGAGCGTTCTAAGCGAAGGATACGGCATGCTTAGAAGTTTGATCTCAGATTTCAAAACAGCTGGGCATAACGTAACGACTTTGCTTGACTCAAGACTTAAGGCGTTTAATCCTCCGATTGAGGCAGACAACATCTTTTTGATCTCCTCCTCAAATGAATTAAATATAAACCTAAGGAAGCTTTCAGGAGCATTTGATGCTGTTTGCATAATTGCGCCAGAATCGGGTCAAACGTTGCAGAAGCTTGTGGGGCTTGTGGAGGCTTCTGGAGGTTTGTCTTTCAACAGCCAAATCGGCGCCATAAGAAAGGCTTCAAACAAAATGACAATTTTTGAAGTATTAGAGAAAAGAAGATTTATAGTTCCAGAAACCCTGATGATCGGCCTTGATGAAAATATTCAACACATTAGGAGCATAATAAGGGATCTTGGGTTTCCTCTTGTTTTTAAACCCATAGATGGAGTTGGCTGTTGCGGATTAAGTATTATTAAGAATGAAAGTCACGTTGCTGCCGCGGTTAAAAAAATAGCTAAAGAATCGCTAAGCAAGCATTTTATTGCTCAAGAACTGATTGAAGGAATCAACGTCAGTGCCAGCGTTATTTCGACTGGTGAAAAGGCCTTATCCATCACTTTGAATAAGCAGATAGTTACGTTGGCGTCGCCTTATGAAAAATCCAGTTACACTGGTGGATTTGTTCCTTTCGAGCATGTGTTAGGAGACGAGGCTTTGAAAACGGCTCAAAAGGCTGTTGAATCGATAAGCGGATTGAGAGGTTATGTTGGTGTTGACATGGTGTTAACCAGAAGTGGGCCTTTCGTAATAGAGGTCAACCCGAGGCTTACGACGTCTTATATAGGCTTAAGAAAAGCTGTGAATTTCAATCCAGCTCAAGCAATGATTGATGCTGTTCTCAGGCGCCGGCTTCCAGAGAATATGCAACGGGCAGGATATGCTTTTTTTTCAAAAGTAAAAGTTCCATCGACCTGTCAAATCATGTCTGAGACCTACGGATTGAAGGAAATCGTTTCTCCGCCTTTTCCAACAGTCGTCGATGAACCTGCTTATGCGCTTCTTGCTACTAATTCGGATACACTGGAAAATGCTCGGACAGCCTTTTACAGAGCTAGGCGAAGGCTTCTGAAGCTTTGTCGCAGCGGTGAATGAAATGGTAAGTGTTGTTGGCTTAGATATAGGCGGCGTAAACACTAAGGCGGCTTTGATAGTCACCCAAGATGGTAATGTTAAAAAACTCAAGACAGCCATAGAATATTTTCCCATATGGAAACGGGGGAAAGAAGGACTTCCACAAGTTTTGGGAAAGCTGAGAAAACTGCTGGTAGAGACATCCACGCTTAATGGTGTTGGCGTAACAATGACTGCTGAGTTGTCGGATGTATATTGGAGTAAGAAAGAAGGCGTTAACCATATCCTAGATTGTGTAAGCCAAATTTTCGCTGATGTGCCAATTTTTGTTCTTAACGTGGACGCCAAGTTAATATCGGTCAAGGATGCGAGGAAAAAGCCGCTTAAGGTTGCAGCGGCGAACTGGGCGGCAACAGGATGGATGGTTTCGCAGATAATTGAAAACTGCTTAATTATAGACGTAGGTAGCACTACAACAAGCATCATACCAATTATCATAGGGAGAATCGTTGCTAGTGGCAGAACTGACTTGGAAAAACTTCTGAATGGAGAACTCGTTTACACAGGAACTTTGAGAACAAATGTCGCTGCAATCATTAACTATATTCCCATTAGAGAAGGAAAAGCACGTGTATCCTCAGAGCTGTTTGCCCAATCTGGCGACGTACATTTGCTTCTGAATCATATTAAAGAAGAAGACTACATTGTGGAAACCGCTGATGGTCGCAAGAAGACCAAAAAAGAAGCGATGGCTAGGCTAGCTCGAGTGGTTTGCGCAGACGTGGACATACTTGATGATCAAGAAATCGTTGATATGGCGCGGTTCATCTGTGAAAAGCAGGTTGAACGAATCGCTGAGGGTTTAGGACAGGTCTATGAGCGAATGAAAAAGCGATTTCAAGATGGTGTTACGGTGGTTGTTTCAGGGCTTGGTAGAAACTTTCTAGGGAAAAAGGCTGCTGAGAAAATTGGTTTAGACAAGGTTATCGACCTCGGCGAATTGTATGGTGGTAACGTTGCTTTTATGTCTCCTTCTGTTGGGGTAGCTCTTATGGCAGCAAGCAAATTGGAGGGAAAAACTGTAAAATGGAAGCAGTCTTAAAGATAGGCGGAAGCTTAGCTGAATATCCAGCCAGCTTGAGAAGGCTATGCAAAGAGCTAGTGTCGTTCTCTAAAGACTATGAAATTCTTGTCGTACCTGGAGGCGGCAAATTCGCAGATGTGGTAAGAAATTTTGACAAGAATTACAATCTTTCAAACACGTTGACTCATAAAATGGCTATCCTTGCCATGGATCAGTTCGGACTGTTTCTATCTGATATTACTCCTAACTCCTATGTGTCTCATTCTTTGGAGAAGGTGAAAAACCCCCCAAGGGGAACATTGCCGATTTTTCTGCCGTCAAGGTTCATTCTTCGCATGGACACTTTAGAGTCTTCTTGGAATGTAACCTCTGACTCGATAACCGCTTACATCGCTGCCATGTTGCATGCTAGAAAGCTAATCTTAGTTACTGATGTTGACGGAATCTTCACGGCAAACCCAAAGAAAAACTTGAATGCCGAATTGATAGCGGAAGTGTCTGCTAAGCAGTTGCTCAGCTCGAACAAGAGGACAAGCGTAGACCAAACCTTACCCAAGATACTTTTAAAGACAAAACTAGACTGCTACGTTATTGGCGGCAAGCATCCAAAAAGAATTAGAGCAGTTTTGGAAAATCAAAAGTCTGTTTACACACACATTACCGTTTAGTTGTTATGTGAGAAATGGGCGTTTTCGACGATACGGCCTTTCGGGCTGCGGTCTTTTCGGTTTTTTGAACATATCAAAACCTCAGCCTTTACTTTTGAATGTGTTTTTTGAAATAGCTTATGAATTTGAAATATGAATTCCAATACACACGCGCAGAGTAGCTCTATGATTGATGAGTAAGAGAGGTCCCTGATTTTTTTAATGCGATTTGAAAAAATGATAGAAAAAAGTAGAGTTTTCTGGAAGTTGCTATTTTGCTATTGCTCCGCCGATTAGTCCTCCAATGGCGGCTACTATTGCTCCAAAGATACTTAGTATGATTGCGATGATTCCCACGACAACGCCAACTAAACCACCTACGAGTCCACCTAGACCTCCGCCCATGATCCCGCCTACTGCTGCAAATCCGATGACCACAAGTATCGCTATTATTATTCCACCGATTATTCCGGCGAGAAAGCCAGCAAGCGCTCCTCTGCCCATTCCACCTCTGGCTATTAACCCAGCAACCAATCCTCCGATCAGGTGGCCAATTATTGGAAGCATCCACCCAAGGATAACAATGACGATAAACCCTATGAAAGCTCCGAGCCATAGATTGCCAGAATCATTTCCCAAATAAACACCTTCCACTTTCAAAGTTATATGACAAAATAAAAGATTTATGCAGGCTTATTTTTGAAAATAGGAGTAAATGCGCGTACGGAACATCTGTGAAAATGATCACTTAGGTTAGATCATTTTCAATCTTCCTCTTTTTTCCATCATCAGAGTATGCTTCTCAATAATCCTTCTACCATGATTTTGCGTTTTATACCTCAGTAGGCCAAGCTTCTCTTGCCCAGTAGGGTTTCTTGACATACAAATATATGTAGTGGCTAGCTATGGCTCCGTGAGATGCGGCAACAGTGATCAAACGAAGCCCGACATTGGTGACGTCACCTACAGCGAAGATTCTTTCAATGTTCGTTCTCTGCGCTCTGTCTGTCAGAATGAAACCGCGTTGATCGGTTCTTAGTCCAAGGTTCAGAAATTCTTCAGTGTTCGGGACAAGTCCTATTGAAATTATTATGGCATCAATTATCTTCTCCAGTTTCCTTCCTTCTTTTTCTATGACGGCTTTTTCGACTCTTTGGCGGCCTTTGATGGCTTTTAACTCACCATTAAGAACGAAGTTTACTATTCCGCTTTTTCTGACTTTTTTAACGTTCTCATCAAAAGCACGAAAACGTTCGCGTCTGTGAACAAGTGTTATCTCATCGGCCAAGTTAAGCAACTCAAGTGCGACATCAATAGCTGTGTCTCCACCGCCGACCACCAAAACTTTCTTCCCCAAAAACTGCTCCGGATGAGAAGCGAAATAGTATACACCTTTATCTTCCTTACTGAATTTGATTTCGTTAGGTATTCCTAGCCGCCTAGGTCTAGTTCCTGTCGCGATTACCATGACTCTTGATCTGTACTTTTTCTTTTCTGTTCTTACCGTAAGATCTTTGGCAACATTCAAAACAGCCTCTTGTTTCACAGTCACATCGGTAGATCGGAGATGCTTTAACCATTTTCTCACTAATTCTATCGCCACTATTCCATCGGGAAAACCAGGATAGTTTGGGATAATCTTGTTAGGATAAAGAGTTGCAAGTAGGCCACCTATCTTCTCTCTTTCCAGAAGAAGAACCTTCAAGTGTCTACTTGCACACATAATAGCTGTATTTAACCCTGCAGCACCACCACCTATTACACTGACATCAAAATCTTCCTTTTCCTCATCCAACATAGACACCTCCGCTCAGTTCTAACTTGTTACGTCAGTAACGCTTTAAATTTTGGGAAAGCTTCACCTCTGTGGGCGCGTCCGTATCTGAGTCATTGGTTATTGTGGTAAATGGGTTCAGTTTAAATAAAAATCCGCATCAATAATTATTGTGATGTTTCAATGAAGGAAGATGAATTTATGCCTAACAAAAACTCTAGATTGGTAATTAGATCAGGAAATGTCTTTGACTCCTTAAGTGGGACAACAAAAGAAGAGCACACAATTGTGGTTATTGGAAACAAAATCGCTTGGTGTGGCTCTGATAGTGCCTTTGATAAAGAAACAAATGATGAAATCATAGACGCAAATGGAAAAGTCATTCTGCCAGGAATGATAGATTGTCACGTTCATCTCCAATCGACGGCAACTCCCCAGTACGAAAGGCAATATCTTCGAACGACAAGAGGTATGCTACATTATTACGCACTGCGAAATGCGCAGAATCATCTAATTCATGGCTTCACATGTGTACGAGATTGTGGAGGATATCCGGATTGGGGACCTTCGCTACGTAGAATTTTGGATAATGGTATTGTTGCTGGTCCACGATTGCTTGTTGCAAATTTAGGAATTGCTCAATGGGGTAACCAAGAGGCTATTGGTCCTTTCGAGGTCCTTGAGTATGCGCGTCAGTTATCGGAAGTTAAGACTGGTATTGATGGTGTGAAACATGCTGTGCGTGATAGAAAGCGTTCCGGCGCAGATTTTATCAAGACATTAACAACCGGTGGAGTATTGCACGGGATGGAATCAAAAGTTGATACAAGCTTTTTCCTGGATGCGGAACTATTGGCTATTGTAGGGGAAGCACATCGATTGGGGATGCATGTTGCTTGCCATGCACATGGACGAGAAGGAATTTTTAGAGCTGTAATGGCTGGAATCGATACAATTGAACATGGGAGCTATATTGATGAAGAAATAGCTGAATTGATGATTAAAAAAGGATTATATCTTATTCCGACCCAAACAGCAGGTTTGTCGTTAGCAAAACCTGAAATTCTGAAACAATTGCCTCCTGAGGTTGTTAAAAAGACCAAGACTGTGCTTTCAGCTGTTTTGGAGAATCATAAGGTGGCCTTTAACAAAGGAGTCCGTTTTGCCATTGGAACAGATGCTGGCACTCCGGGCAATCATCATGGACACACCGCTTTTGAAATAATGAATATGGTAGAAAATGTGGGTATGACCACAAGTCAAGCTTTACAAGCTGCAACGATTGAATCTGCTAAAGCCATCAAAATGGATGATATGTTAGGTTCCATTGAGCAGGGAAAATTCGCAGATTTGGTAATATGTGACTCAAATCCATTAGAGGAAATGTCAATCTTGAAAGATTCCAAGAACTTTGCTCATGTCATTAAAGATGGGAAGATCATGGCTGAGCGTGGGCAAATTACGTATTTCAAATAAAAACGGAAATTATACTGCTTCCAGAATCCAGGTCTTCATTCTCTTGGTGTGTGTACTTAATAATTTTAGCGCATGGGCTTAATGTAGGAATTTACTTACCAGCAGTATAATCGATACGAGACTGTAGGTCTGTGTAACCAGCATTATCCATTTTGGATTGTTTGCAGAGAAGGTCGTGATTTCTCGGGCGATGAGATTCTGGTTACTTGAATTCTCGTATTCTTTGGATAATGTGTAGAGTTTCCTGAGTTTTTGGAGCACTATAAGGTCTGCTACAGCTATGGCGGGCACTGATAGGATCAGTATGGGGTATTGTCCATAAGCGAATGTGATAGAGAATGCTGTCCCAATGAATGTGCCTCCGAGGCTTAGAAGTATAACACTAAGGAGCGAAGCCTTGACGAGCCCCAAATGCACAGTCATTGTTTCGATGCCCATCGCTTTGTCCCCGAAATAGTCTCTTATCTCGGTTGGGATGATTACTCCATACACAGTTGAGGCTAACCCGGCGAGAGCAAGCAGAAAGAGCGGATTAAGCTCGGATGTGAAAGTAAAGTACGCGAAAAGGATTGGAAAAACAGCAAGTACGAGGATTAGCGTCACAGGCGCCAGCCATGACCTAGATTTTATTCTAAGTGGCCGAGCAGAGTAGAGACAGCCCAAAGAAATTCCAACAACCCACAGAAGCAGCAAGGCGGGGTTTGCTTTCGCCAACATGAACACAACAACTAGAGCCAAAGTGGCCGCAAACTCGACTACCAACACTTGTTTGAGCCGAGTGTGTCCAAAGCTGTCTAATGCCTGAACTAGTTCCTTTTTGCGGTCATCCCTTGAGTCTAGTGTGTAGTCGGAAATTGTGTTTGCTTGCGCTCCGATAGCTGAGCTGAGATTGATTATAGTGAAAGAGAGCACTACTAGAGTGACCATCTCTGTGAGGTTCAGAGGTGGACTGGAGCCCCATGCAAGTCCCATGATAAGCGAGCCTAAATTCGGCATGAGAAACTCCGCTCTGGAAATGATTGCGAGATTTCTTATGGTCTCTGACATTACCTAACGAACCTACATGCGCGTTTTCCTTACTGTTTTATGCGCCTTAACTCTATCTTGACTGCGTTTACTTTGTCTACGCATTCCAGTTCGACAATGTCTGGATTTCCATACTCCGCGGGGAATCCGCCCCCGAACTGAAGCATTAAGATGTATGGAAATATATCGTGGTAGAAGAAGCCACATAATCCTCCTGATGAGTGACCACTGAGTTCGATTTTGTCTCCAACCTTGTGGCCCGCACTGCAAACGCCCTTAACTTCCTTTATCGTGCCAACCACTCGATGTCCGATCCGCTTCTCTTCTGCCATTTTCGTTCTCCTCAATCGAATTTGTTGCGTTTGTTATATTAGTATAGCATTCTGTATGCGTGCATTCATTGTTAATGGTTTCCCAAGTGTAAGCGCGTTATTCATAGAAGATACTTCGACCTTTATGTTTTTCAGTACTTCAAGTTGTAATGATGTTTATCTTTGTTCCTGCAGAGAAGATAGGGTCCCAACTTGGCATATCCGAAGTGACACTTTCAATAAATGCACTGATGTAGTATGTTCCTGGTTCAATCTTCTCCTCCGGATGATTGATGTTAGTCTGGTTCCAGATGAAGGTTCTTTCAAGAGATTGATGAGGGGGAATTGTGAATTCTGTTTCTTCAAAATAGAATGGACTGAACCATACTTGCCTCGTTGAATAGGCTTTGGTTATCGAAATCACAACTGGATCTTTGATCGATGACTTGAATGAGTGGGTGATAAAGCCAAGATTTTCGAGAGAAGCTGTGATTCTAACATTTTCACCGACAGTATAGGTAGACTTGCCTGTTGAAATTGAGAACGACCATCTTGGAGTGATAACTGTCCAAACTGAATGTGTAGTTGTGGCTGCAACAACTATTACTGCAAACGTAAGGAGCAGAACTTTTTTCACACTCAGCTTGCTTCTTCCAACGAGAAAGTCAAATGCAAAGGCGAACACCAAAAAACAAGCGATTATGTAAGGGAACACCAACCAGAAGATTAGAACTTTATTCTCTACATAGAAAACAACCAAACCTACAGAAGTTAGAATGAAAACTGCTAAACTGAATAGTAGAATGTACAATCTAGGTTTCATTTTCTCTTTAATATATTACTTCGGGCTTTCTTAAATTATTAATGCAACAATAAAGTCACGTTAGTTTCTCTCACGCATGGTGTTCTATCATATCTAATAGAGATGTGTTGACTTAGGGAAAGCCCTTCATACGTGTGTATAATGTTGCCACTAACAGAATGAAATATGTGACCAGAGTAACGTATCCATACTGCTTGTTCGCTAAGAAGGAGAAGCCGATCATGGTAAACTGGCTCATATAGAACAACGTCAGATAAGGCCACAACATGTATGTCTGCCTGAAATTCAGCTTCAAGACGTAATCAAGGACCAACTCCAGAACCAAGAAAGCCAGAAAGAACAAAGGCAACACGGTCGTCCACCATTCCCGTTGGTTCATATAGTTCAGGATAATTATTGCTCCTACGGGGGCAATCGTTGCCACCAAGATGAGTCCAAGGTTGTATTCAAGCTGTGCCATTCCTCTCGTCCTAGCAAGGAGGATTACGGTTGTCAAGAGATTAAATAGGTTTATGATCAAGAACAAAACCAGATCAAGATGGCCAGGATCAAATTCCACGGTTTTCTTTCTCCCTTTTGGCACAAGCTCTCTCAAATCATCTGGAGCACTTCTTTTTAATTCTTTGTGAAGCGATATTTTTACCCTATTTTCTTCCACAAGTCATAAAACTGAATAGGACAAGATAATTTCGGTGACCGAATGACTGAAGAGAAGAAATATTCAGAGAAAGACGCTCACAAGAAGTTTGCCGTTGACTGTTTCAACCTGACCTGGAATCTTTTGGACAAAAAGGACAGAATCAAAGCGGAAGTTGACAAGATGATTCATACTGCTCATGCTTCTCGTTTTCATTGGGGTGAAATTGGAACACCTCTTGAGTTTGAGAGAGGAGAATGGCAAATCTCCAGAGTTTATTCTGTCTTGAAGAGAAGTGAGCCAGCTCTCTATCATGCCAAAAGATGTTTGGAAATCTGCAAAGAGAATAACATTGGAGACTTTGACATAGCCTTTGCTTATGAAGCCATGGCAAGAGCATATGCAATTGTAGGAAACAAGAAAGAGTGTGAGAAGAACATCGAGTTAGCTAGAGAAGCTGCAGAACAGATCAAAAAGAAAGAAGATAGAGACTACTTCTTGAGTGAACTCAAGGCTATAAGTTGCTAGAGACTAGCTTACCAGTCTACTTACTATTCCTCACAAGGGTGTCCTTTAGACTCTGGATGACACTCAGCTATTTGCTCAGGTGAACACTTCTTAGGGTCTTTGACTTTTTTCTCAGGATTTGTGCAACCACAATCACACATTAACCAATACCTCAATGAAGAAACATCTAGACTCGTCTATTAAGCCTTTCACCCTGTTTCTTCCACAAATCATAAAACTCAAACGAAGCGACTTCAGTCTGTTTTCTCTGATTTCGGTATTCCTATCCATTTCGGAGTTCTATTAAGGTATTCTTCATATGTTTTCCCATACTTCTCAAGGCACCAGCGTTCTTCGGAAACCACCAAAATATCATAAGGGATTATCATCATCATTGTCAGAAGGATAAAGAGCCAGGAAGCACAGGCTAAGCCTATGCCGATGAACGCCAAGAAGGCACCAAAGAGCTGGGGATTTCTTGAAATGCGATAGACACCTTTCGTGACTGGCTGGTCTACGGGAGTTGTCTTGAAGTTTATCTCTGCCATGATATTGAAAATCATGCCCAGTAAGAAAATAAAGAGTCCAGTGTAGAACCAGGCTGTGCCAAGTTCCAGCGGTAAGAAAATAGTGTAAATGATTGAAGTAAAAAGGGCCACGATGAAGATATTGTTGAGTTTCTTCTCTTGTTTATTAAATAAAGATTGTTCATTAGAATCCATCGGTTTCTTTTTGCCAGTGAAGAACATTCTGATAATCAATGACGTTAGACCAATAGTTGTTAAGAAAAAAGAAAGGGCGAAAATCCAAGCGTTCCATAAGCCTAACTCGAATTCTGGTATGAGCGACATCATTTTCTTCGCCTGGCTCATTCTGAGTTTGTTAATACGTCACCTGTAATAGGCATTAAAAGCATTCTAAACGTTAAGAAATCCTCGAAGGAAACCTGAATAGTCATCTACTAGCAGTCATAATCTAAAGGAGAATGTGAATGTCAAGCAAGATTAAGCAAACACAGCAGCAGTTCTACCTTTTAGATTTTCCTTTCTTAGGTTTCCATTTGCCCATAATTGTTCCTTTTTCACCCTTCTTTGTAGAACGCTGTCTCACTTGCATGTATCTTCCTTTGATCTTGACTCTCTTTCTCGGTTTCTTTCTTGACATGACTCTGACCTAGATATGATTAGATTATCACATCTAAAGAAAATTATGAAAGCTGAATAATGAGTCTCCTTAAATTATTTAGGTAACAATAAAGTAAGCTTAACTTGTTCGACAAGTCATAAGAATGAAGTCTTAGATATGGGATTCGTTGAGGATTTCTTCAATACGCTGCAGACATACAATGAAACTGTTTTGCCAGTAACTGTCATCACCTTACTTTTGGCGATTATTGTGATATATCTGGTTGTAAAGAAATCCAAACAGTCAAGCAGAATAATTTCTTCGATCCTGAGTTTTCTTTGGTTTTGGTCAGCGATTGTATTCTTCATAGCTTTCTTTGGTTCAGTGGAGGCAGAGTTTTTGGGTTTCAAGTTGCCTGGCGCATGGTATCTAGGTGGTATTCTATTCATTGTTCAAAGCATCTTATTAGTTGTCTTTGGGGTAACATGGAGTTCCTTGTCTTTTGGGATAGCAGGACGTATGCAGTCCACCGTTGGAGCTTTAATGGTCATTTACGCGATAATAATCTATCCAATCATTGGTTTTCTGACCGGGCTTGGTTATCCTAGATATCCAATCTTTGGTACTGCTCCATGTCCCTTAACAATCTTTACGCTAGGTCTGTTGCAGTGGACTGATAGAAAGATGCCCTCAGCTGTTGCTATAATACCCTTTGTTTGGGCACTTATGGGACTTATGCCTGTGGTTGAGCTGAAAGTCTGGGCTGATGTTGGATTAATGCTCTCAGGAAT
>Ga0209636_10003023_pt1 | contig 17163 bp, 13 predicted proteins | sample DeeMarSWOR152_54_FD_187464 | JGI IMG/M metagenome (GOLD analysis project Ga0209636, IMG submission 187464) | Marine sediment microbial communities from White Oak River estuary, North Carolina - WOR-1-52-54 (SPAdes) (version 2) | ecosystem: Environmental > Aquatic > Marine > Intertidal zone >...
TCTGGGTAACTGAAAAGAGTCATAATCTCCTGATTCTGCAACAGCAATCGCCCTCTCATACCATTCAGCAGACTCTTTAAAATTACTTTTCAACCACGAAAAGTACCCATGCTCAATAAAATTATCCACTGGATAAAACCAGAAAAAATGGTAAGTATCTTTCAGTACCTTTTTGAATCCCACTTTTTCAGCAGTCTTTTGAGAACCTACATTTGTTGATCCAGTATGCCAGCCAATGTCTGTGAACCCCTGGGAAAGGCAATACTCCACTGCGGCTGCAACCGTTGCTGCAGCAAACCCGCGTCTCCGGTAGTCTTGATCTGTTATTATGCCAATTTCGCACTTGATACCAGTGACACAATCTGCTAAACACCAGCTGACAATGGTATTACTATGGAGTAAGCAGAATCCAACCCCATTTTTTAAAAAGCTTTCACGGGAGTTCCAATTGGAGTTAATCCATTTTGTAACTTCATCAATATTTTTTAGGTCAATTCTTCTCAAAAGCGTTTCATCAATATGCACCATACAAAAATCGGAAGGAACCATTTTTCTCCAGTCAATTTTTAATGTGTCAAATTTGTAGTAATACCCATGAACCTTCACGGGAAATTTGTCTTTTAGTATAACCTCTATTTTGTCCTCCCACGCAGGAGGGTAATAATTTAGAGAGATATTCTCTTCACCTTCTTTCATTTTTTCAGGAATGATTTTAGTGTCAACCAAGGTTACTAACTCTCTGTTGAATTCATCGTTACCCTCGTATCCTGCAAGGTAGTAACCTTCAGGTGATACCATGAGTGCTGTTTTCGGAGTTTCAACATCATCCACATATATGTCACCAGGACAGGTTCTCTCAATTGCTGCAATTGTGATAAGGTTCCATTCCAGCTCCTTAAATAAAGGGCGCACTCTTTCATAATCATCTGAGGTTAGTTGGTAAATCATGTGTTCACCTTTGATTTGAAGCTTCCTGCAACTCATCCCTTTTTTTGTGTACCCTTTTAAAATCTTCGGTTTTCAACAGGGTCTTCAAGTCTTTGGATATTATTTGTTACACGTGTAACATTTCACGTGTAACATTTCAGATAAATTATCATTTCATTTATAATTCAATTATAGAAAGACAATATGAATTCAGAGAGGTTCCATCTCTTGAAAATGTGACAATCCCATCTTCAGCAAACTGTTTTATATCAATCCCGTACATGCTGTAAAAACAACTGTGTCTTTTCACCCTCTTATAGAATTCTTCTATTTGCAGTTTGGCACAAGTGGAAAATTTCTTTCTGACTGCAGTATGTAGCTGAGCTTTGCTTTGAATATTACCGTCTTTCAGAAAATCATATAAACTTCTTTGATTCTCATTTATAAAAAAAAATCTTGGGTTATAGACTTCATTGAGAAAGATTTAAATACTTGCTGTGGTGAAACGTAACTGAGGGGTGGGTGAAAACGCTTCCAGAAACACAGCCATTTGAGGATATTTAGAAGGGAGCGCATCTTTGACCTCTACCCCTCTCATTTTTTTGAATTGTTTTTGCCAATTTCGTGACAATCAGATGATTTCTATGGTTCCAGATACAAAGGCAACCCTGTACTCAAGTGGAAAGAACTGGATAACCAAGACTGTGGTGCTCAAATACGTGGATTGGCAGAAAGACTTTTAACCAGACAAAGTACTACAATGATATGGCCATATTAAGTAAGAAAACATGGAGTAAACACGCCAACCCGTGGAGCGGATGGTCACGGTTGGTATCGTACCCCTTACTGTTTGCTGCTATCTGGTACCGCAACTGGGTTGCACTTGTTGCAGTCATTATCTGGTTCATTGTGAATCCTTTCATATTTCCTAAGCCAAAGAGCACTGATTCATGGATGAGTAGATCTGTTCTTGGAGAGCAAATCTGGACAGAAAAGGCTCATCGTGATTTTCCGCAGCTACTAAATGTTTTCAATGGAATTTTCTTCGTTATTGCACTTTACGCTTCTTATCAAAATATGTTCTGGCATGTAGTTTATCCTGTTATACTTTCAACTATTTTTAAAATGTGGTTTTTAGATAGAATGGTTTTCATTTACGAGGCAAACAAAGATAACCTCACGAAAAAGCAGATATAGCTTACATGCGGGAAATGAGTCACATAGTGCCAGATATGAACTGAAAAAACCTTATTAGTTCATCTCCTGATTTATAGACTCTTCTCTTCGTAAGACTTGTCTAGTTTTTGGTATTTGTTTTGATTTTGTTACACGTGTAACAAGTTGTATTTAGGCAGTATACCTGCAAGGGTTGTTCCCACATCTGTATGGAGGGAAAATGGACAGAATTGACATAAACTACTGAAAATGTGTTCGCACCAAGCTCCCAACAGTAGTGTGGTGATGACATCAGCAGCAGAAATTCACAATTGAAAACATATATATACCAAGAGAACATGGAATCACTATGCAAGATTTACAATTTGGAATAATAACAATTCAATCAACCCCTTGGGAGAATCTCGTTCACCAGTGGAAAGAATTGAGGAATTGGGGTTTAATAGTGTGTGGGTTGCTGACCATTTTTGTAATTATGGTCAACCAACTCAACTGTGGTTTGAAGGATGGACCACCTTAACAGGATTAGCTTGTGTAACACGTACCATTAGAATTGGAACGTTGGTAACCTCTATCTCACTGAGACATCCTGCAGTATTAGCACGGCAAGCGTTAACTGTAGATCATATTTCTCATGGAAGATTGAATGTGGGAATTGGTGCTGGTGCTCCAAGTTCAGAGGGTGAAATCGTCTATGAGATGATCGGCATAGATGACTGGAACCCTGCAGAAAGGGTTTCACATTTCAAAGAACAAATAGAAATAATCGATTTACTCCTTCGAGAGCGGGTCTCATCCTATTCTGGCAAATATTACCACTTAAAAGAGGTGGCAATGTATCCTCCCCCTGTTCAAACCCCGAGACCTCCACTCACTATTGGGTGCATACGTTCTAAAATGCTTAAAATTGCTGTAAAATACGCTGATACGTGGAACTCTTTTGGTGGAATAAACTTAAATTCTGAAGAAATGTTTAAATCAATCAAGAACCAAAACGAACTTGTTGACAATTACTGCAAAGAATTGGGGAGGAACCCTTCTACGCTTAGAAGATCTGTTTTGGTGTATGGTCAAGAAGGGTTAACACTCTATGATTCTAAAGACAATTTTCTAAAATACATTGAAAAATACAAAGAAATTGGGTTTTCTGAATTCATCCTTTACTACCCGTGGAAAGAGGAACATATGCCAATTTTCAAAAAGATAGCAGAAGAAATAATTCCCGATTTAAAATCATAATTTTCAGGGGATATTTTCATACATAGTAGCTAAAAAGATGAAAAAGTTTTGCATGAAACCTATTCTTCCAGAGAAATCATTCTCCCTTCTTCGATATCTTTTCTACCTCTTGCCAGGCTTTCCATCAATTCCTTGTCAAAGATTATGCTGATAATCTCTTCCATTTCCTCTACTTTCGCTTTCAATTTTTCAAACTCTTCTCTTGTTATCTGCATAGACATGATCTGTTTTGTACGATATTTAAATCTATCTTGAAAAAATTTTTGCATTCTTTTTTTATTCAATTTTGGTCAGTTTATGGTGACTCAAACGGCAGAAAGGTCTAAGAGAGGGAGTTTTTCAATCTCTCACTGTAAGAAATCTGGTAGAGAACGACCAATCACATTCTTTTAGTTCAAAATAAAATAGGAGAAACATAGGCAGCCACAATCGCAAGTAGTTTAAAATATTTTTCATAATAAATCATAAGTATAACTCAAATGATAATTCATTATAATAAGAGCTCTCATTATTTAGGATTTAAATCTTAATACATGATAAAATCAAACAAAAACCAAATAAAGATCGATACCTTTATAAAGAAGTATATGCATATAAATGTACAAACCACACAGGAGGTGAAAGAATTGAAAGGTAAGAAAGCCACAATAATTGTTCTGGCAATGCTTCTGAGTCTAAGCATTCCGGCAGCCTTTTCCAGCAGTGATGCCTTCACTGTAGACTATGAGTTTTCAGCCACAGTAATAAACGGCCAGTGGGTGATTGAAGGTACCATGCTTCAGGAAATAGCAGGAGAGCCTTTGATTCCTTACTACTCTGCTGCAATCCTGTTACCGCAGGAAGCAGATGTGAAAGATGTCAAAGTGAAAACTGGTGCGCCTGTAGTCCAGACAGGATTCGACATTCCATGGGGTCAGCCTCCGTGTACCTTCAGTGATGAACCAGTAAAGGTTGGTAAAAACGAGGAAATCTACGGGTCTGATAACGACTACCCCAGCACGCTGTTCGACATCGTCTCTATAGAGTCTTTCAGAGGATTCCAGATATTAAACGTGATCCTGTACCCGATGCAGTACAAACCAAAGTCTGGCACTGTGAAGTTCTATGAATCCATGACTGTTGAGGTCAAGTTCGGCAAGGGTCTAAAGAACAAGTTGTACAGAGGATTACGCGGCGACAAGCACGCTGCTGCTAACGTGGTAGACAACCCTGAAATGACATCAACCTATGAGGATGGACCAAGCCCACTGCAAACCTACGAGTACGTTATCATCACCAACGGTACAATGCAATCTGCATTCCAGACATTAGCCAACTGGAAAGCCAATTTCGTGAACGGGACTTTGATCAAGGATGTGGCAGATATATACAGCGACCCGCAATACAACGGTGTGGACAACGCAGAGGAGGTCAGAAACTTCATCATTGACATGTACACCAACCATGGCACATTATATGTCTTACTCGGCGGAGACATAGCTGCTGTTCCCTACAGAGGATTCTACATCTATTCAGGTGGATACGTTGACTACGACATGTTAGCTGACATGTACTTCGGCCATTTAGATGGTAACTGGAATAACGATGGTGACAGCTACTGGGCTGAGCCTGGTGAAGAGGACTGGTATGCAGAGGTAGGTGTTGGCCGAGCACCCTGTGAGACCACAACGGAAGCTCAGAATTTCGTTGATAAAGTCATCGCTTACGAGCAGGCTCCCAAACAAGACATGGGGCTGCATAAGAGAACCCTGCTCCACGAGTCCAGATGCATGTCTGGCAACGTCCCAGATGCCAGATGCCTGGCCTGGAACTGTGATGACTGGGTGCCAGGTGACTACTACAATGACTATCTCTTTGAAGAGGACGGTACAGTTACAAAGACTAAATGGATAGATGCATGGGCTGCTAACCCATGTGTAGTCGCACACATTGGACACGGAAACTACTCAGTATACTATATCAACTATGAAGTCGGCGGTACAGTATCATGGTACAACTCAGATGTGCCCAGTTTGACCAACACGTTCTGGCCCTGGCACACTACGGTAGCATGCCACACCGGAGAGATCGAAATCAACGACTGTCTGGCAGAAGTCTACGTCATGGACCCTGATAATGGGGCTATTGTGTGTATCCATAACGACAACTACGGCTGGTTCTCCTCGCTTAATGCATGCGCGTACTCTGGCGAATTCTGCGAAATGGAGTTCAGAGCCTGCTGGAGTGACGAATATGAGAAATTCGGTGACATGCTGAACCAGGCACGGAGCTACTTGGTATCTTCAGCACAGAGCAACTCCACCTACAGATGGTGCTTCTACGAGAGAAACATTGTGGGAGACCCTGAATCACCCAGTCTGACCACGAGAGGCGATGGAGACCGTGTAACCATTACCAACCCCGCCAACGGATCAGAGGTATACGGAACTGTTGATATCACCGTAGACTACACAGGATGTATTGACACAGTAGAGTTCTACATTGACGGAGTACTGGTGTACACAGATACTGCTGCACCCTTCGCGTACAGCTGGGACACCACTACCCATGCAGAAGATACTGATGCTGTTATCTTAGTAAAGGGCTACTGCTCTGGTGTATTAAAAGCAGATCACACAGTCACAGTCACCGTGAACAACTACTATGTTGTGATCACCAACCCATCAGAGGGCGAAAATGTCTCAGGCACCGTTTTGATCACCACAGATACCAGAGGCGTTGACACAGTAGAGTTCTACATTGATGGAGAATTAAAGTACACCGATACCACAGAACCGTTCGAGTACAGCTGGGACACTACTGGGTACCCAGATGGACCATGCACTATCTTAGTAAAGGGTTACGCTGCTGGCGTATTCAAAGATGATGACACAGTCAACGTTACTGTGGGTGATGGCCCTCCCCATGTAACCATTACTTACCCACAGAATGGACAAACAATATCTGGTGTCGTCACGGTGACCACAGACACTGCAGGCTGTGACGAAGTGCAATTCTACGTCAACAATGAACTGAAGCACACTGATTACACTGCACCCTTCACTTGGGACTGGGACACCACCACGTACAGGAATAAAGGCGGCTACAAGCTGAAAGCTGAAGGGTATTCTTCAGGTGCTTTCCAGGACTCAGACCAAATCAGAGTCAAAATCAGCAACCCCAGTATTATACTGTTGTCATTGCTGGTGCTGTTCCTCCCTGCTGGAATCATCTACAGAAGGCGTTAGAATCTTTTTTCCCTTTTTCCCTTTTTCCCTTTTTCCCTTCTTTTGGGCTTAAAGGATAGAGACTCGTTCATAAATGATGTTTTCGTTCATAAATCATTTATATCATCTATTTATGAATCTTTCCCTCTTAAAGTCTGAATATTACCTTTTTTCAACCGATTACTAAAAAATAACGATGTATTCCGAGACAACTTCGATATATTGATTTTACTGCAAAGAATCTGGTAGAACTACCAATATATTCAATCAATTTGTCACATTTGGTATCAAATCTTGTTTTTTTGAGTATTAAGAATCCACGAAAAACTTAATAAATAGACGATATCTTGTTACACGTGTAACAAAGTTGAGATAACCACCACTAAGGGATAACCCTTCCTCTCAAATAACCTTTATAAACGTCAAGAGAATCCCCCTTTGTGGAACCTGAGACAAGAGAAAGAGCTTATTACGGATACCAGGAAGCCATCGTCAGCATCGTGGTAAACCTTGTACTGTCTATACTCAAATTTGCAGTAGGTATACACATCAATTCAATAGCTGTCATAACAGATGGAGTGCACAGCTTCTCCGATATTGTAACCTCTGTCGTGGTACTCCTTGGGTTCAGATCTGCTCAGAAACCGCCGGACAAGGAGCACCCTTTTGGTCATGGTCGATTTGAAGAGATTATCTCTTTGATTATAGCAGTTTTCTTAATCATGGTGGCAGTTGAGTTTTCCATCACCTCTGTACAACGCTTGTACCACCCTGAAGTGGTCAAAGGTAATATCTTCTTCTTTTTGCTGTTGATTTGCACCATTTTCGTCAAAGAAGGGCTGGCGCGGTACTCTTTTCATCTTTCCCACAAGATAGATTCTGATGCCCTTCGTGCAGATGCATGGCACCACCGAAGTGATGCGCTCTCTTCAGCTCTGGTAGCTTTTGGAATATTAGCCGCACGGTACGGTATCTACTACGTGGATTCGCTTGCTGGTATAGGAGTATCTGTTCTCATCATGTACGTAGGGTACAGTATAGCCACAGGTTCTGTCAGTTCTTTACTGGGGGAAGCTCCCACTGAAGAGTTTGTACAGAAAGTAGAAAGACTGGCACGACAAAAAGGTGTCACAAATGTCTCTGACATATACGTCCATGACTACGGGACAAAAAAGGTGATCTCCTTAAACGTGAAAGTAGAACCCATGGGGGTAGAAGAGGCCCACGCTGTAGCAGATTCTATAGAGGAAAGGATAGCAGAAGAACTGGGCAGTTCTGCAGTGGTGCACATAGATGGGGTTACTGTCGATGACTCTGTAAAAAAAGAGATATCCAGAATTGTTGAAGAACATGAAGAGGTCATATCCTGCCATGCCATCGATATTGGAGAGAAGATAGGTCTTCATATTCTGGTGGATAAGACTATGAGCCTTGAAAAAGCCCACGAGTTAGCCCATCATCTCGGGGATGATATATCACTCAAGTTCAAAAAAGAGGCTATCATTCATGTGGAGCCCTGCATAGAACAATGTGAAGAATGCAGCCAAGAATGTGAGAAACGGGTTGCTGATCAATAATGAAAGGTCACTGAGGGTTATTTGTGACACCACAGGTATTGGAGATACCTTGTTACACGTGTAACAGTTATTGGACATTTAAACCAAACTCTTATAAGTCTGATTAACCCAGAAAGTATATGACGCACTGGCTGAGTATTACGAATCGAGAAAACTGGAAAGTGGTCCAGCAGCAGAAAATCTGGGGAGTGGCAGAACGCCACAAAAATACGATCAATAAAGTGGCTCCTGGTGATCAATTGCTTTTTTACTTGATTGGTGAACTTATTGATGGACAGCAGTTGGAATCTGCTATTGGTGGTCAGGCTGAAGTAGCTTCAGATGTCTTTAGGGATACCAGAAAAATCTTTGGAAGTGGGTCTGTCAAAAAGAAGACAGAAACATTCCCTTTGAGAATCAAACTGTCCAATGTAAGACTATTCACAAAAGAAATCCCGTTTAAGCTATTGATTGCCGATCTTGAGTTTATAAAGAACAAAAGAAAATGGAGCGGACACATCCAGGGGAAAGCAATGCGGATGATTTCAGAAAAAGACTTTAAAAGAATAACGAGGAGTGCAGAGTGAACATCATTACTGTTCCCAGAACTTTTTGTAACCTCTTTACACTCACGTTCTCCCCATTGGATAAACAGACAACAGTTACGTAAAAGGATTTATCAACTTTGGAACTCCAACGGGATTGTCAAATTTTGCGGGGATAGAGGACCCGCGTTCATGAATTTCCCTTTTATAATTGAATTGCAGATGAAATGATATTATCTGGAATGTTACACGTGTAACATTGACCTTTGAAGATGTGACAACCCCCACCATACGCAAATCTTAAAAGGGGATAACCCCCACCACTACTATGCCGCGAAAAGTTCCTACCTTCGGATTGTTCATAGCATTACTCATCGTTTTTTTAGCTGTTTATTTTACCACGAGAGTTGAATCTCTCATGTGGAAATTTATCATATTGTTTGCTGCTGTCTTTTTTATTGCTTCTGCCTTCATGGGGTTAGTATACGAGAATAGGATCGCATCCCAAATAATAAAAGCAGGATACATCGACCAGTACATCAGTAGCCATGGAGTGGGAACCCAGAAAACATTCAAGAAATTCGTCCAGCAGCTAAGAAAGGAGGGATACAAAATCAACCCCGGTGTGGAGAAGATCTTGTGGGAAGAGATAAAGAAAAAGACAGGATACTACCAGAATTCGGTATGATGAAAGTCCTTTAATATGTTTCTTTCCGGCTTGTAAGGCATCTTGTCAATTTTTCCAACAGGAATTAGTGCTACCACCACGATATCTTCAGGAATTCCCAACAGATATTTTAACTTTTTCATGTCGAAGTATTCTGAAAGTAACGTAGTGGCAAGCTCGATACAGCACGATCCCAAATTTAGATCCCAGGCAGTCAGCATCATATTCTGGATAGAAGCTCCTGATTCTAACAGGTATGAACGGGACTTTTTGGGATCACAACACACAACGATGATGTAAGGAGGATCTAAAATCTGGTGGCGCAGCATGTCCAGCATCCCTAGAATTCTCTTTTTCACCTTGAATGGGTCTTCAAATAGCTCCTCTGCATCTTCCCGGTAGAGCAGATCTTCTGCTTCTTTACGGTAAGCATCCACGTACAGCTCTGCCATGGGCTCCTTCTCTTCGTTCTCTGAGACTACTACAAACTCCCAGGGCTGGCTGTTGTTGGAAGATGGAGCCCACCGGCCCGCATCTAAAATGACCTTGATAGCCTCTGGTCTCACAAAATCCTTCTTGAAATGGCGAATAGATCGCCTCTTTCGGATGAGGTAAATAACCTTGATAGCCATGTCATCACTAACGGACTACTTCTTCTACATCCTCGTACCACTGTTTGGAGTCACCGACTTTGTTGCGCATCTTCCACTTCATAGACTTGGGCTCTTTCTCTATGCGGGTTTGTAGTCGCTCAATCTTTCCTGTAATATCCTTTTTGTCTTCTGCAGTAAATTTGTCGTAGGATTGGGCAAAATTCTTGATTTTTTCCAGGTTTTCAGTGGCAGTTCTCCAGAAGCCCCAGTCCTTTGCAAATAACTTAGCAATGTAGTCTCCGTTGACCATTTCTTTGTCTGTTGAGCCCACCTCATGCTCCCGTAAGAGAACGACAGAGTCGATGATATCCTTTTCATTAATCTTCACGATCTGCAGCTTTGACAGCAACATGTCAGACAAAGGAACAGTGGGATAGTCTATTTCTAACCGCTTCTTGAAGCTGACGACGTGACAGAACTTCATTTCATCCAGAAACACATCTGAATGGATGCCCAGGTTATCCTCGTAGAAGATTAACCGCTTGGACATTTTGCCCATTCCCATGCCAGACATCATGGCCTTGATAGCAGGGTCCTCCCGATAGTCCAGATCCAAGAAGAGCTGTCTGATGCGCTTGGTATCTTTGTCGTAGCCAACGAAGTCAATATCTGTCAGCATGCGGCCCAGATCATACTCCAAATACTTGTATTTAGGGCAGTGAGTTCTGATGGCAATGGCCCCTATGGTTCTCAAAAGGATTTTACGGTTATCTGCCTCCTCTATGAGGCGATCTCTCAACGCGAAGAATTCTGCTTCCTGTTTTTTTAGTTGTTCTACATCCATGTTAACCCTCAACTTTCCAGTACTTGTCTATTCCCTCTTTGGCGAATTCAATGATGTACCCTCTTAAAATACCTTCTCCATATTCTGATCCCGGGTTGACCACGACTGTTTCACCGAGCTTATCTGAGGCGTAGCTCTCGTGGATGTGGCCGTGTAACCCCATCATGGGCTGGTATTTCAGCTCTGCTTCTCTGATTGCTTCTGATCCCACGTGGATCATCTGCACCGTACCTGCTGTTACCACTGGCCGCAAAGTCTTGTCCAGTTTTGGCGCCAAATCCAAGTGGGTATTGTACGGCGGGCAGTGGAAATTGAAGACGGATTTTGAGGGGTCTTTCAATTTTTTCACCATGCTGTCTATTTTCTTTTTGAGCTCTTTTTCACTGGCTTCTCTGGGCGTGTCCCAAGGGGTAGGGTTCACATACTCGAGGCTGATAGTTTCAAATCCGCCGATTTCCACCACCTTGTCCAGACACCAGATAACGCCTTTGTCCTCATAAGACTTAATAACTTCATCAAGGAGGAATTCATCATCATTTCCCGGCATAGCCATAACCTGTATCTTGCTGGTATCTACCTTTTCCACCAAAAAGCTCAGCCACTCATCCATGCGGTTGGCCATGGCTTCATTCATCATTTTATCCACTAATTTGGGGCTGTTCCGCATCTCTTCTATCTGTCCTGACGTGGCCCTGAAGGGGTATACGCCTGAATCTGAGAGACGGGTCTCCATTTCCTTAACTTCTTTTTCACCCTTGAGATGCCATCCTCTTCCAAAGTAGTTCGTCTTATACGTTCCATCAGACTGTTCGACTAAAGGGACTAATGCTTTCCCTGTCAAATCTCCACATAAGAGCAGCATATCTGCTTTATGAAACTCTGGGACTCTCACCCATTTCTTCCAGATAGCTGTACTTCCGTGTGCGTCTGTAGAAAAGAACATTCGCGCCATGTAGTCACCGTTCCTACTGTTTATGGTTGACTTATAAATGTTTCTGATTGAAAGCGGTTCCAGTGTGGATTATTTCTTCTACTCCCAGATATGCTATACGATATGCTATTCAGTAGATTCTTTTTTTCCAATTTAAAATTGACTTAAATTTATCTTTTCTATTTAGTATGGTGGTAATTGACCGAAATAAGGAGAATTTTCTTTTTTCTGGAGGAACCTTTCTATCACACGAAAATGAAGTGGAGAACAGCAGCTGATCAGGAGTGCTCTCTGGGCGGCCGAGTTTAACCTGTTGATGACCTCAAGTTTTTGTTACACGTGTAACAAGTGGGAAAACCGCTACAATTGTGCCCTGAAGCAATTACCATGCGCAAAGGGGTTAGCCACTCTTAGAGAGAACAGGGAATAACCAACTCATAAATGAGACAGACCCCCAATGTTGGGATATCTCTTACAGAGTAAAGCATAACGTTTTTAAATAACTGTACAATGATAGGGTGATGCACAAGCTCAGGTTATTCCTGGTCTCCATGTTGCTGGTGTTACCTCTCCAGGGACAAGGGGAAGTCTACAGAGTTACCTTCGAAGGTGAAGGGTTAGCTCCCATAGATACTATATCTTTGTCAGCCAGTAGTGACAGTCTGTACATGGCATATACTCCTCCTGACACTGTTGATACTGTTGTTGTTGAACTGAGTCCAGAACTTTCAGAACTGGCCAGTATGCGCATAGAAGGATTGGTGTCACCGTGTGTAAAGGTATACAATAATAACGTGTACTTAGCAGGTATTCAAGGTGAAAAGATCGTTATACGAGTGTACTCTGGTGACCTGGAATTTGTTGAGGATTTTGAAATAGCAGTGGAAGAACCCACACACGTGTATATTCTCCCTTACAAAGAGGGCATTCTTCTCTCTTATGTGCACCGATTTTTAGAGGATGGATTGTTACGGCAGGATGTATTTGTGAAAAAAGTTGACTTCTCTTTCAACGAAATAGGTGAAGCACGGTTGACTGGCTGGGATTTCTGGCAAGATCCCTGTATAGCTGTCTACGGTGATAATATCATTGTTTCATACGCTAATGCACCACTCTATGGGTTTTTGGACAGGCACGCAGTAGTGGCCTTGTTGAGCAAGGACTTAGAAGGAGTGGGAATGATCAGGTACCCCAAAGATGCAGCCGAAGGGAGGAATGTGACCCAGCCTGAAATAGCTGTCCTCGACGATGGGATTGTTCTCTTTTGTAGGGTGACTGACCAGAGCTTTTCCTATTCGAAATTCACCTGGGAAGGGATGGTGACCGTCCTCCCCGGGAATATACGGGCAGTGAAGCTCAAAGACGATCTTGTCGTAGAAAAGGAAGTTTTCATCACTGAGGATTTTACTGAAGAGTATGCACCCTCTGCAGTTTCTGCTTTTGGACGGATTTATTTCGCCTATTGTGTAAGTGAGAAAACAGGTAAGAGCTTGGAGGTCTTCTATGCAGATACATTAGAGGGGTTAACAGTGGAACCTCCTCAAGAATGGCCTTACTGGGTTGTTATACCTGTTGCGATTGTTCTTGTAGTTCTCGCAGTCTTAGTGAAAAAACGCTCAAAGGCAAAAAAAGAAAAGAAGACACAAAAGCGGAAGTAGACAATTCATCATTCTCAGGTGCAGTATTAGGTAGTTTCGTGATTTATTTTATACTGAAAGGATACGATCCAACTTTCGGGAGCTGCCAGAGGAAAAGAGAAAAGGAATAACCTCTATAGGATCATGTATGGGAATGGAAGAAAAAGGCGGAATTGCCAAAATTTTCGAGGGATAAAATCTATCTGAACTCATAACCTATCTTTTTATCAACATTTAACATACAATAAAGGAAAATTCACTGAATGTTACACGTGTAACAAATCGACACCCACAGATTTGACAATCCAAAAGGCATTAACCTTATATAATGTGAAGAATGTTTTTGTTCAGGTGATTATGTGAACTATGAAGTGAAGGAGGAATCTTTATCCCCTCAAGGAAAACTGAAGATCGAATGGGCAGAACGCCAGATGCCCGTGGTCAGTATTATTGGACATCAATTTGAAAAAGAGAGACTATTAAAAGGAATTACCGTATCTGCATGTTTGCACGTGACTTCAGAAACTGCTAATCTGGTGCTGACACTACAGAAAGGAGGAGCACACGTAGCTTTATGCGCTTCAAACCCGTTGTCTACCCAAGATGATGTGGCAGCCTCATTGGCGAAGGACTATGGTGTCCCTGTTTTTGCAGTACGAGGAGAAGACAGCACAATGTATTATGAGCACGTGCACAAGGTTTTGGACTTCAAGCCTGACATAACTATGGATGATGGTGGAGATTTAGTGTCCACCTTGCACTCAGAGAGAACTGAACTTCTGGATACCATTATTGGCGGCACGGAAGAGACCACTACAGGGATTATCAGATTTAGAAACATGGAAAGAGAAGGTGCTTTAAAGTACCCCATTATTGCTGTGAATGATGCTCAAACGAAACATTTCTTTGACAATCGGTACGGGACTGGCCAGAGTTCGTTGGACGGCATTTTGAGGGCTACCAACGTGTTGTTGGCAGGGAAGAAGTTTGTGGTGGCAGGGTACGGCTGGTGCGGCAGAGGCGTGGCCATGAGAGCGAGAGGAATGGGCTCAAACGTTGTCGTGACTGAAGTGGACCCTTTAAGAGCGTTAGAGGCAGTAATGGATGGGTTTTCAGTCATGCCCATGATGGAAGCAGCTCAAGTGGGAGATGTATTTATCACGGCCACAGGAGACAAGAATGTGATCCGAGAAGAGCACATGAAAAAGATGAAAGATGGTGCCATTCTGTGTAATACTGGTCATTTTAACGTGGAAGTGGAAATTCCCGCTCTGGAGAAGTTGGCAAAGGGGAAGAGGACAGTTCGCGATGATGTGGAGGAATACGTGCTAAAAGATGGGAGAAGGTTATACCTTTTAGGGGAAGGGAGATTAGTGAATTTGGCGTGTGCTGAAGGTCATCCTTCCATTGTGATGGACATGAGCTTTGCAAACCAGGCGCTTGCTGCTGAGTATTTAAAGAACGAGGGGAATACACTGGAGCCAAAAGTGTATGCAGTTCCTCTAGAGATTGATTCAAAAATTGCAGAATTAAAGTTGAAATCCATGGGTGTACAAATTGACGTGCTAACCAAAGAGCAGGAGGAGTACCTAAAAAGCTGGAAAGCTGGTACTTAGGTGGTTTGATGGAATTAAAAAGGGAGTGGATTGAATCGTATTTGTCAAAGAAGTACCCTGGGAGTACCTTTATTGCATTAAATCCCCTGGGGGAAGGAGTTCATGGCGTGGGATATTCAGTGGTGTTTGAGCGGAACTGGAAGAGGGAGACAATTATTATAAAGACGCTGTTCCCAAAAGATTTTGGCCACGACTACTTTTCTGATCGGGCGCAGGTGTTGCTGCTGGCGAATAAGGCGTATAATTTGATGCCGAAGCATGTGAGGGCCATTGATGTGGTGGGCGTAGGGAGGGAAATGGTGCCAGTGGGGGATTGTGAAGAGTTCTTTATTGTGATGGAGGAGGCTCACGGGGATAACTACTTTACGGATTTGAACAGAATCAAGGAAAAGGGTGAATTAACAGATGAAGATAAAGAGAAATGTATAGCCCTTGCAGATTACCTGGTGGAGATTCACAAGGAGAAGCATGATGATTCAGTACTGTATAAGAGGAGGATCAGAGACACGGTAGGACACGGCGAGTGCATCATGGGTATTTTAGATACCTACCCGGACGTAGCATTCACGAATAACGAGGAGATGACAGAATTTGCACAGTTAGCAGTGAAGTGGTGGGGTCGAATCAAAGATAAAGGTCACAGACTGTGTGTGGTGCACGGCGATTACCATCCAGGGAATATCTGGTGGGAGGACACTGATTTCATTTTACTGGACAGGTCAAGGGGGATATACGGGGAGCCTGCAGATGATGTGACGTGCTTGAGCATTAATTACTTATTTTATGGATTACGAGTGAATGAGGATGTATTTGAGGGTCCTTTTAAGGAGTTATTTGAGCTGTTTTTAACCAGGTATTTTGATCTGACGAAAGATGATGAAATGTGGGAATTAATGGCACCCTTTTTTGCATTCAGGACTACAGTGGTTTGCAATCCATTGTTTTACCCGGATGTAACAGATAGAACCAGGAGAAGGTTAATTAATTTTGCGCTGAACGTTATGGAGGACGACACATTTTCTGTAAAGAAGATACCTGAATACATAAGGGATAGGTCATGACGTGGGTTATTTGGCTGACAGGGCTTCCAGGTTCAGGTAAGACGGTGATAGCTCGAGAATTGGTGAAATTGCTGGATTCTGGTACATATGAAATGCTGCGGTTAGATGAATTCAGAAGGAAACTGGTGCCAGAACCCAAGTACACAGAAGATGAGAGAGATTTAGTGTATAATGCAGTAGGAGTGATAGCGTCATTACTGGCAAAGCATGGGGTGAATGTGATTGTAGATGCTACTGCTCATCGGAGGAAGTGGAGAGACAGAGCGAGGGCTCAAACTGACAGGTTTTACGAGGTTTACATAAAGTGTCCCCTAGATGTGTGTATGCAGAGGGAGACTGAGAGGGTAGATAATTTAATTGTCAGTGAAATGTACAAGAAAGCTATTGAAAGAAAGAAGAAACTGGAAAGAGGAGAACCAGTGGAAAAAAGTGAAGTTGGTGAGGTCATTGGGGTGGATGTGCCCTATGAGGAGCCGGAGCATCCTGAATTGGTGATATGGTCGGGTAAAGTAACACCTGAAGAGGGAGCTTTGAGGATTTACAGGATGCTTTATGGATAGCAGGGTGTACTGTAGGTTGTTCATATACCAATAGGGATTAGTAACTAATGCTGGTTAGTATGAAATTATTCAGTAGAGGTTAAGGAGTAGTAGTATCGAGAACTGGAGCTGTGAAATCGAGGAGATCATCTCTTTTGTTACACGTGTAACAATCTTGGCTTTTATCACATTAACCTTGAGAAAATGATATCTGAGAAGACTGAAATTCTTCATCCCCTGAAGAATCGAAAATCTCTCTAGAACTTCTTACTGTATCAGATATCAGGTGCTCCCTTTTTCTAGTTCTTCTATGATTTGGCGGAGGACTTCAAGGGGAGGTTCTTGTTCAAGTGTTTGTTGCCATGTAGCGGTGAATTCTTTTTCTCCCATAGATTTCATTGAAAGGGCAAGATATCTCAAAATCAGAGTAGTGACACGCATTTTGTATTCTGCAGCTATTGTGAGTGCTTTGCCAAACCATGCTACAGATTCATGAAGGCGATTTTGTTTCCGACGTAAAACACCAAATTGAGCCAAGGTATTGACCAGTAAGGGTGGATGCCCTAATCGCTCTTTAATCTCTAAAGCTTTCCTGTACCACGTTTCTGCTTCATCAAACTGCTGCC
>Ga0209636_10003024_pt1 | contig 17160 bp, 25 predicted proteins | sample DeeMarSWOR152_54_FD_187464 | JGI IMG/M metagenome (GOLD analysis project Ga0209636, IMG submission 187464) | Marine sediment microbial communities from White Oak River estuary, North Carolina - WOR-1-52-54 (SPAdes) (version 2) | ecosystem: Environmental > Aquatic > Marine > Intertidal zone >...
CTGCAATTCGGGCACCTGATATATTCTGGCTTAGGTCGGATAAACTGGGACAATCCAGGACAAGTGGCGGGAGTTCTCTTCACCATTGATTCTCTCCCATTTTCTGATTTTTTGTGATATCATTTAACGCTGTTATAAATGTTCCTTGCAAATGCGTGGAGGATAAAAGCTAAAATTGTTTGAGTAACTTCCAGAGTTTATCGCCCACGTAATGTAGATTCTTTACTATTCTTCCTTGCTTGAGGTTTTTCATGTCTTCCGAGTTGAAGAGAGCCTTGCCTATTACTAGTGGCTTACGGTGGCGTTCATCAATGACGAGAAGGAACTCGTCCGCTTGAAATTCGCCTTCTATTCGGACAACACCAGGAGCCATAACATCTGCTCCATTGCAAATGTGGGGAACCGCCCCCATGTTTACGACAATCTTCGGCAAACGGTTCAAGGTGTCATTAGAAATTAGTGTGGGTAAAACAATGTCCTCATAAAAAGCTAGCAAGGGCTTACCATTAATGAGAAAAATCTTGCCAACCTGCGTTTCAGCCGACTCGACATGTATTTTTGTTCCAAACAGTTGCTTTGGGCTCGTTTTGAGTTTTTGAGAGAATTTGAGTAAAAGCTGAGTTGCTTCCTTTTCCTTGAGGAAGCGTCGTCGAAAACTTCGAGGCATCATTAAACGCTCCTATAAAGGGCAATAATCTTTAAATCATCTGGCGTTTAACCTATAAAAGTTAAGGCTGGGAAAAGAGGAAAAAAAGCCTATGAGTGAAATGACTACAAAAATCTTGGAAGATAGTCTTGGAAAAATCGTCCTCGTAAGGTTGAAAGGCGGCAAAAGCATACGTGGAAGACTTAAAGGTTTCGACCAACATTTAAACCTAGTCCTAGACGAAACACAAGACACAACAATCACAGAAAACGTGAAACAACTCGGCTTAATCATCGTCAGAGGTGACAATGTCATCCTTATTTCTCCACCTCCAAGATAACATGGTGGAAAACCGATGGGAAAAATAAGCAAGGGCACTCCATCTTTTGGAAAACGCATGGGCAGAACCGTTCACATTCGATGTCGAAGATGCGGCAGAAGAGCCTACAACGTACAGAAAAAGCGTTGCTCAGCGTGTGGCTATGGAGAGTCCACAAAAATCAGGCTCTATTCGTGGCAAAACAAGAAACCCAATGGCAAAAGAATACGCTAGTCCGCGTTAGTTAAAGATTTGTCTGCATTAAACTATATTAATTCTATTTTACGTTTGCTTTCCTCTTTGCATCAATGAACGAAGCTAATCAAAGAGATTCTTTTCTCTCAATTTAATTACAGATAACTGTGATTAACAGAAGAGATTTATTTAAGAGTGGTTGTCAAACATAAAATTGGCTTGTCAGCCCGGTCGTCTAGTGGTCAAGGATGGCGGGCTCTGGACCCGCTGACGAGAGTTCGAATCTCTCCCGGGCTACCAACAATGACACTAGTTTCATAGTTATTCGCCGAGTTTACCGTTGAAAATTGTTTTATCAAGTGTTTTAAGTGATTTTTCTTATTGCATTCTCCTGCATATAGTTGACCTAATTCCTGTTTTTCCATTTAATCACCAAGTCTCTTCAGAATTCATGGACAGAGTAAGAGATGGGAAAAGTTATAACTTAACTCATAAAAAATAGTCTGCATTGTGAGGTCCATTGGAATGCCATGCTTCTCAAGAAAGATTAATCTTAAGCCCATTGACCCAGATAACTTGAAAATAGAGAAAAGTGCTTTGCTAGTTGGTGCATATGTATTTGACCTCGAGTTAGACTCGGCTCCAGACCACCTGTGGATACTGGCCTTCGAAGCAGAGCGACAAGCAAGTCGTTATATGCGCGCGGGCACGCCAGTGGCGGTTGTTGGGAACAAACTTGAAATCATGACGTTACCCGACGAAATTAAGGACAAAGTCGAATGGATTAAAGGTTTGGTTAACTCTACTAACAAGAGTATAGAGAAATACAACGAGCAAATCAAGCAGAGGCATGAAGCAGAACAGGACAAGCAACTGAAGGAACAGGAAACAATAAAGAGAATGAAAGAGGCACTCAAGAAATAAAACCATTTTAATCGAATAAGCTCCTTTAAAAATTCTTTGCCTATTCGCGCGCGAAAATTGTTTAACGATTAATTCTCCAATTGCACATTAATCGTATTAGTCGTTGTTAATATTTTGTAGAGAGATCATTTGGGACTATTTAAGAGATCGTGCTCTTTATATTACACAGCGTCTGTTTGACTACTTAGAGTGATTGCATGAGCAAGACAAAAAGAAAGAAGACTGAGCATATCGACATTGACGACGTTGAACAAGAGAAGGAGAGAGAGACTGGGGACATTTATGATGACAAACAGAGAGGAGAAATGTTGAAAGCAGATGGAATTACTGCTGCCGAAAATGCGTTCATGCAAGGAAGAGATATGACTCCACGAAAGAGAAAACGCCCCACACATAAAGACACAGTTTCAGTTCAGCCCGCTGAAGATGAATACAAAGAAGACTAAATCAGCGTCCGCTGTCAATGTCTCTTCTTACCCCTTATGACGTCTGAAATGGAAAATTTGAAATATACCGTTTTCCGCTGGACAACCACATGGTAACTTCTTGATTTCGTTCAAATTGATAGACTCCACGTTTTCAACCAAAGTTCCTTTTGCACCACATTCTTTGCATTCATAGCTTACATTCGATTTTACTTCACCCATATCATCACCTCGCGCGCGCATTGCAAGCGGAGAAAGAGCTTTCGAGAATTATCTTCTAGGCCTTTTTTTCACCGGAGAAAACCGCCTGTTTCTTTAATTTGCTCTCAATTCCTGTTAGTTTCTTTTCGAGCGAAACAACGGATTTCGTTAAAACAGCGAGAATGCAAGCGGTATAGAAATCATGTGTTTCCCACCCCAATGCATTGGATTCCTCAAAATACTCTTCGGTTGAAATCTTCCCCGTTGAATGTTCAAGAAGCAACTCCAACTGCTTCTTTTCCTTTTCTGAAGCTGTCTTCACGAAGTCTTTAATCGATTTCTCTACTTCAGACAAGTACTTTTCACATCGATTTCCTATTGCTTTCACTGCTGAATAAACCTTGCCGTCAAATCATAACGCGAGCCTACCTGCTGTGAGAGGTCTGTTTTCTATTACACAGGTTTACGATCGCCTATCCGATTGTCTCTGGCTTGTTACGGGCGAGGAGTGCACGCTATTCATCTAGTCTCTAAAATGGACCTTGACGAATCTGCCTCTAGCTCTCTTTGCCCTTTTCAGGGTGAAACTGTGTTTTCCAGCTCTGAAGTATTCTCTAAAGTCTGTGCCGCAGTTGCCGCATAAGTAAGCTTGGACCGTAAATTGGCTGTATTTCCATGTTTTCTTGGGTCTAGTGAGCTCTTTCTTGCAGTTAGGACATTTAGCCATTCAAATTCCCTCTTTTCAGTTATTCTAAGTAATTATTAAAAGCTCTGCAGGGATCTGGGTTTCAATTGTCTTTATGCGACGGGTCATGCAATACTTGAACATGATGTAGAATCAACAACAGAAAATTTGGCCAACCAGTTTGAAATGCGCGCTTGTTTTTGGACTTCAGTGGAATTTTGATCGCTTCTTTAATCTCTTTAAAACATCTTTTGGAATACTTTTTCTCGCCACTTTTGTTTCCAGCTCATCCATCCTGTTTTTACAAGTTTCTCTCTGATTTCGGGTTTTTCCTAGATTTTAACTTAAGCACTCACAAATCAAGTGAGTAGGTGCTAGGACTAGTTGGCGCTCTGTTCATGCTAAGTATTCGTATTCAATGAGAATTTCCTCCCAGTAGAACTTCTAATATTAATTTGTGACGCAAAACCTCAGCAAGGTCTGCTCTCTCTATAGCATCTTCCAAAGCATCAAGTTCTCTCTGTATAGACTTCCTCATTTCCTCGTTGATTTTGATTTGTCTCATTTGCCTCTGATACAATTCGTCTGCCTCTCCTCTAAGTCTCCAATAACGCTCTAGCAAAGATTCTTTTCTGGTCTGCTCCACTATTTACCCCTCCATTAATTATTCTGGTTGGTTCTTTTGGTTCGCCTTGATTCATTGTTTGTATCAAGTTGCATTAATAATTAAGCACGCACAAAAAAAATTGACGGGTGTCTGTCGGGTTCCAACTTCCAGCCGGTTTGTGCCTCTTGCTCGTTGCACCGATGCTACCACCTCTTCGCCATCGACCGGTTGCTGGTTGGTTACCCCGACGTCCACGTCCCAAACCACGCGCGACACCGGGAGACCAAAAATAAACGAACAAAATGGGAGATCGCGCGCGCTTTTGTTCAACCATCCATTTTTCTTTGGCAACCCATGTTTTCACTGCTTCTTCCACAGCTTCCTTTATCAAGCTCAAGTCTTCAGCCTTTAAGCCTGCAATTTTCCTCAGCACGTATTCTAGACCACGCAGAAAAGCAATGTTGAAGCTCAATGTTTTAAGTATTTCTCCACCTTAAAATCTTCTTTTAAGCTCGTTTTCGGGATGTTTTTCTTAAAGGGTTAATAATTTTGTCGCAACCCCGATAATTTAAACCGATATTTATATCTACTTCAAACTGCCAAAAATCTAAAAGATACACATCCATGAGAAAAGGAAAATCAAAGATGAACCATTTTCGTCGGCTATCATCCTTTCGTGTATCTCTTTCGAAAAAGGAAGAAGATGAACATGAAGCCAACGGGTAGAGAAATACGCCGCAGATTTCCTCGGCTGACCATGAGCCTAGTAATGGCTGTTATCTTCTGGATAGTAAGCGTTTTTGTTCCGCCAACAATGGGTGACAGTGTCATTCCTGGTCTCGATTTGAGAGCAGCTTTTCTTATACGGATGATTACCATAATTATCGCGGCGCTTTTTCTAATAAGGGCCTTGTCGGATGCCCTAGTACTTGGTGACATCGTAACAGACATTTTTGTGAAACGTTTAGGCATTAAACAAGAGGTGTCTCCCAAAAGGGCTTTTAGAGATTTCATATATATCATTATTGTTATTTTGGTGGCGGCTGCCGTTTCCCCTATTTTGGGTGAAGTAGAGAATTTTGGAAGCATTTTAAGAAATATAACCACATATGTCGCCCTTGGAATAATCCTTATACTAATTTACGACATTGGACGCATTCTTTACAGAATAATTGAACAAAGAGCAGAGTCAGTAGCCGACCGTCTAGCGAAGATGGCGGAAAAAACTGAGGAAAATAAATGACATGGAACCGACGACAATAATCTTCATTCTTATCTACCTGCTGAGCGTTCTTCTTGCAGCGACCAAGGTTGTTCCAATGTCAATTGCCGCCTTAATTGGAGCACTATTGACAGCGTGGTTTGGGCTTCAATATGGTGTATTCACATATGAACAAGCAATTTCCTTCATAGACATGCGACTCATTGGTTTGCTGGTCGGCACAATGGTCGTAGTAGAAGTAGCGGAAAGAAGCGGCTTATTCCGTTTCGGCGCATTATACGCCATTAAACTTTCAAAAGGCAGTCCAGCCGGGCTTTTTATTTTTCTTGGCATTGTCTCTGCAGCGGTTTCCATGTTTCTTAGCGATTCAACAGCAATGCTACTTATGGCTGCGGCTACTGTGACAATAGCCAAACTCCTCAAATACGACCCGGTACCCTATTTTCTTTCTTCTATTATGATGATAAATCTTGGCGGCACAAGCACGCTTATCGGGTCAACCAGCAACATGATAATTGGCGTTCAAACTGGCATGAGCTTCAATGATTTCATTAGATATCTGTCCTTAGGCGAAGTTGCTCTCTGGGGATTAACAATCTTGGCGTTATACATGCTCTTCAAGCCAAGGCTCGGAGAGAAAAAAGTCCTGCCTGAATATGACCCTTGGAAGAGTATAGAAAATAAGAAGCTCTTCTTTCGTTCAATTTTCATTTTGACTCTGCTTGTGATTCTCTTTTTGACATTAGAGACTTTAGTAGTTGGACCTGAGGCTATTGCTCTTGGCTGTGCCATCCTTGCGCTAGTGTTGAGTGGTTCAGACCCGGCAGAAATTTTCAGAAGATTAGATTGGGAAACAGTGTTTTTCATTGCAGCTTTCATGTTCGTTGTTGGGGGCTTGGGGCAAACGGGTATTTTGAACGATGTCTCAACGCAACTTGTTCAGATTGCTGGAAGTAATTCGTTGAGGGCCACTCTTTTGACTTTATGGTTCAGCGGGCTCGCAAGCTCCGTGGTAAGCAACGCAGCCATAGCACTAACGTTTATACCCATACTTACAGCCTTTTCAGGCATAAACGATGCTGCTATAACGTCAGCGCTTGTCCTTGGCACAAATCTTGGAGGTGCCACTACGCCCTTAAGTGGTTCCGTCGTCATAATTGCATTAGGCACCCTCAAACGTGAAGGAATTTCGATGAGCTTTCAAGAGTTTACCAAGATAGGTTTGATAACAAGCTTTCTTCAGTTGGCTTTTGCAAGTTTCTATCTAATTGTTAGGTTTGGATTAGGAGGTTAAATAATCTGGCTAAAGTCAAGAAGTGGATCGAATCCAGGAAGGCGAAACTCGAATCTGAAGAATACGACAAAACCAAAAGAGAATTTGAAATGGCCATAGGAAAGCCTTTTATCACCATAAAAGTAGAAATTCCAGAAGGCTTCGAGGACTTCCGCACCGAATTTCTATGTTTAGAGAAAGATGAACAGTTCCAAGAAGAAATAAAAGACCTAGTCAAAAAAAGACTGATGTTCGAAAAGCGCTATGGAAAACCTGAATCTTAACCATTCAAATTCAAAAAATCTTGATTTCTCGAAACATGATCTTTGTGGTTTTTAAGGCGAGATTATGCCAGCGACTTTTGGAAAGGCTACTGCTTCCCATATACTTTCCGTTCCGCATACATATCGTGTTAATCTTTCAATGCCGATTCCAAAGCCCGAAGAAGGCGAGACTCCCTCCTTGAGCATCTCCAAGTACCAACCGTATTTTGTTTGATTCTCGTCAGCTCGAATTATCCTTTCAACAACTTTTTCGTATCTGTGTTCTCTTTCTCCACCAGATATGGCTTCACCGTATCCTTCTGGATAGAGCAGGTCGAAATCATTTAAGATTCCAGGCTTGTCTGGATGCTCTCGATAGTAAAAGCCTCGTGCGGTGATTGGATAGTCGGTTACCCAGAAAGGTTGTTTATGAACTACGGATAATTTCTCTTCGGCGTCCCATGGAATTTCCTCTTCGTAGCTTAAATTAAATCCTTGGGATTTTAGGCTGTCAATTGCCTCGTGATGCGTATACCTTTCAAATGGGGCTTTAGGAATCTCTAGCTCTCTTCCAAGTTTCTGCAGTTCATTTTCAAATTTTTCTTTTATTTCTCCAATTACACAACATAGCATTTCTTCGCCTAATTCTATCATTTCTTCATATGTGGCAAAAGCCGCTTCTATGTCAACCTGCCTAAACTCTGTTAGATGTCTCCGTGTTCTAATGGTTTCTAGTGGCTCAATCCTTATGTTCGGCGAAATAGAGAAAATCTTTCCAAGCGAAGAAACTGCCATCTGCTTATAAAGAATCATACTGCTCATCAGTTTAAATTCTGTCCCATAGTAGTCTATGGAAACCTGTTTGGCTCCTCCTATTCCAGGATCGGTTACTGGACCAATTATTGGAGCTAAAATCTCAATGAATCCTTCTTCTCGCAAGTAGTCTCTTATAGCAGCTATTATTCCGTCCTGTATCTTCAGAACACAAATCGCCTTTGGCTCTCGTATGGTTAGATATCGCCGTTTGATGGAGTCCATGCACTCACATAGATGCATAAATAAAGATCTACATTATAAGTTTTTTACAGAAATCTCCGTAAGAAATTCAAAAAAGATAACATTTTTATGCTTAATGTTGTAATATTTACAGTTATGCAACCAAAATTAATCGAGAAAGACCTTAAGATACTTGCTTTGCTTCAAGAAAATTGTAGAATGACAGCAAAGGAAATTGCAGGAAGAATAGGCTCGCCAGTTACAACGGTCTTTGCTAAAATAAAACGAATGGAAAAGCTAGGAATAATCAAAGACTACAAGGCGATTTTGGACGCTAGGAAACTGCATAAAGGAACAACAGCGTTTGTCCTAGTGTCATTCTCTTATAGGCTGAAAGGAGAAGAACTATTGTCGCAAAGAGAGATCGTTCGGCAAATTGCAAAGTTTTCAGAAGTGCAAGAGGTTCACATCATCACAGGAGACTGGGACATTCTGATTAAAGTGAGGGAAAAAGATGTCGAAGCCATTGGAAATTTTATCATTGACAGACTAAGAACCGTGAAGGGAATAGCGAAAACTTTGACATGTATGGTCTTTGAAACAGAGAAAGAAACAACGGATATAACATTTGATTTGCGTAGAGAAAAAAGAATATCTGCTATGCAGAAGGAAAGGCAAGTATAGTGTTTGCTTCTTACTTCAGATTCAGAAATCTTCGCAGTTTTGTGGCACTTCTGTCTCTACTTTATTATATCTCTTATGGCTTGCTGTACCTTGTCCACTGGTTCATACGTGTTGACTAAGTATGGAGGCGCAAATTGGAACAGTCTTCTGAAGAAATTGTTCCTCACTTCAATCTTCTCTGGGGTTCTGACGATTAGGTATGGGTTGAGGTACTGTTCCTTCGGATGTTTTTCCAAGTATTCCACAGCCTCATTTACCTCCATTTTCCTCACAATTTCCGGATTGTTTCTGTCCCTTTCCAGAAGCATCACCTTATTCACGCGGGTTGTGTCAACGAACTTGTACGGACCTGCGATCCAGCGAGGGTCTAACATAGCGCGACTGTACTCGTGGGCAATAAAAGGGTCATTGATCATTTTCCGCAGATCGTCTTCTGTAATCTCTGCCTTTCTCAACTGGCCTATTTCCTTTTGACTGAGATCTCTGACGTTTTCCAGTTTACACTTGTCAAGAAGCGACCTTATCTCTGGAAAGACTCGAACTATATTTGTTCGCAGGTAGAACTTTCTCTCGCTGATTTCTGCGCTGGCTCTTCGGATGAATCTCACGTATAGCCAGTCGTCGCTATGTATTCTGGCACCCTTCATCTTTAGCAGAGCATAACTATGGGTGGATTTTCCTGTTCCCGTGGGAGCTATCAACACAGTTCCCTGTCCATCTATTTCCACGCAGCTTCCGTGAATGCTGTGGATGTCGTGTTGGTCTTCTGCGATGTCACAGACAATTCCCAGAGCCCAACTTTTGCACTGACCATAATACTCTGTGTTGTATACTATGGCTGTCTTAGTTTCAGGATTGTAGAATGCGTGTGGTCTACCCTTATCGAAATCTGGGTCTAGGACCGCGTAGATTCGACCGTGTGACCTCGCATCTCGTTTTTCGGCAAACCAGTTCTCTATCCAGAATTCGTATAGGTGTGAGGAGTTTGTTTCGAGTTGCATGCAGAAGTTGTCTATGCTCGCCTTCCAACCATATCTGATGTTGTCTAAAGTTTGCTCAGCCTGTGCAACAAGTTCGTCCCTTTTCTCTCTCGATATGATATTGTAGTCTTTTAATCTTCCAATCACCTTGGTCAGTTTGTTGTAGGAGGCATTCATACATGGGTCCCTCAACAATAAGTAAGCATCTATAAATCCACACGAAAGCATCCAGAGCTAGTTTTGATAGTGCTAAATTCTAATTTGAAGCTTTTCCTTAAAACCGTTTTATCTGTATGTTGGCGCTTGTTTGAGGATCTAGTCATGAGAGTATTGCAAAAAGATTCGGGAATGAAAATTTTTGGGCGCAAATGTGAGCGCGACTAGTGATATATAAATGCTCTTCTCTAATTTAACATCAGCATTGTAATTCGTCAGAAGGTAAGTCCTTTGAGTGTTAGAACAAACCTAGGATTCACAGCAAGGGATATCGCCAGGGCTGTTCAAAGAAAAGACGTGATCATTGTCATTGATGCTTTAAGATGTTGTTCCACAATCGTTACGGCTCTGGCGAATGCCGCTGATGGAGTGATTCCAACCACGACTGTGAGAGAAGCTCGTATGCTTCATCTGAAGCGTCCAGAGCTGTTACTGGCTGGCGAGAGAAGTGGAATCAAACCGAAAGGATTCGATTTGGGAAATTCTCCACTTGAATTCTCCTCTCAAAGAGTGAAGGAAAAGAGCATAATTTTGACTACCACAAGTGGCACAAAAGCCATAATTTCATCCAAAGGTGCAAAGTACGTGTTTACTGGTGCCTTTTTGAACGCAAATGCTATTGCCAAGGCGGCCTCTGAGATTGCTGAACGGGAGAAAATCGGTATTTCTCTCATATCAGTAGGAACAGTTGGTCACTTTTCTTTGGAAGATTTTATTTGTGTTGGAGCTATAGCACGAGATTTCCCAGTTGATAATGTTCAACACTCGGATGCTGTTTTGGCGGCATTGTTAGCTTTTCAGCGAGCACACAAATCATTAGATACGGTTATTCAGTCTGGATACCATGCGAGACACCTTAAAAGCATAGGGTTTAAGGGAGATGTGAAGTTTTGCTGTCAATTAAATATCTTTCAGATTGTTCCCTTCTTCAATGGTGAGATCATTGTCCCACTCGCTAAAGCTCCCAATACAGAGGTAGGAATGAATGGGTTTTAAAGGGAGAACTGTAACTGCAATAATAGAATTTCCCAACAGTAAAATCTTGTTAGTTAAGAGAGCCACTGTGCCCTTTAAAGGCTGTTGGGCTTTGCCGGGTGGAAGAGTTGATGTTGGAGAAACTGTTGAACAAGCTGCGGTGCGAGAGGTGAAAGAAGAAACAGGACTGGATGTTAGGATAGTGAGAAAGATAGGTGAATACTGTGAGAGTGGGGTTCAAGATGGAATAGAATATGAATACGAACCCGCCTGTTTTCTTGTAAAACCTGTCGGTGGAGAAATTAAGAGACAGGAAATGGAGATTGAAAAAATTAGGCCATTCGACCTTAAAGAAATCCCAAGAAGACTTGCATTTAAGCATGCAAGTATGATCCAAGACTACATGCGCATGTGTCAAGCGGATCCAGAGAAACAGTTTTTATCTTGAATAGTTCGCAAAATCTACCAACATCCACAACAACATAAACAGCAATCACCTCACACCCCCAACATAACACTATTCAAAGAAATTTCGCTGAAACAACAAAACCTTGGTCCTTTCGTCACCACAGCAATCATAATATCCCTAGTCTTTTTGAATCTTAACGCGTGAAAGAACAACTTATTATGCCCGCGCGAAGTTGACCTAACTGTGATTATATTTTAGATGAGGTTTGAATGGAAGTCAAACTGCTTGAATAATATAACAAGGGTAATGCAAGCAGTACCGTGTTCCTTCCTGTCTGTGTAAGGGAATAGTTCACTCTTAAGGGAGGTCCTTGTTCCACCGCTCTTTCGATGTACCGGTGCTGTTTTAGACTTTTTAACTTGTCTGATAATGTGCGGGAGTTCACGCCAAGAATTTTCTTTAGTCCACTGAAACCAATCGTGGTTTTAAGGAATAGAATATAGAGTATTTCGAGATTCCATTTTTTGGATAACAGATTGAAGCTTTCCTCAAGGCTTTGTATAGCTTCCTTCAGATCTTTCAAGCTCATCTCTTGATTTTCTAGTATGCGTCGAAGCGTGTCTTCTATTCCTTCAAGGGTGTGTTCCATCCGTGTCTTCACAAGTTTGCGAAGTTCATCACTTAACGTTAGCTGTGAACCCACTCACCCACACCTAGTGTGGAGGAACTTACTTCATAATTTATAAAGGTTTACATATACAACAAGGTATACAAAATACATCAAAACAACCCAAGGAGAAGAACCCCTTGAAAAAGTTTGACGTGATTGTGGCCGGCGCAGGAACAGCGGGTTGCATGACAGCGAAAACAGCGGCTAAAGCTGGCTTAGAAGTAGGCTTAATCGATAGAAAAGCCACGGAGAAAATCGGCGAGAAGATTTGCGGAAACGCCATTGGAAAACATCATTTTGATACACTTGGACTGAAATATCCATCTGGAAATGAGTTGCAGTCAGAAATTGCAGGAGTCAAAATTTATTCACCAGATATGGAAACCGTGTTCCAAGTTGAGAGTGAAGGACTCTACGGGTTCATTGTTAACCGTCTCCTTTTTGGACAGAGACTGCTTAAAATTGCGGTGGATGCAGGAGCAGCATTATTCGACTCAACTCAAGTTGTAGAGCCGATTTTAAAAGACAACGCCGTTGTAGGAGTTTCAGCGCGAGACATCAAAACAGAAACCAAGATACAGATCCAAAGCAAGGTTGTGGTAGATGCAAGCGGTTTTTCGGCCGTTTTAAGGAAGAAGCTTCCTCCAGGAATTGGAGTCGACATTGAAGTCAACAATGAAGATGTGGCAGCATGCTATAGAGAAATCCGGCAATTAAAGGAACACATAACAGGCCCAGACTTCTGCGAAATCTACTTAGACCAAAACACCGCGCCAGGAGGCTACTACTGGATTTTTCCAGAAGGCGAAACCAAAACCAACGTCGGCCTCGGCGTACGCATGACAAAAGATTTCCCAAAACCAAAAAACCAGCTCTACAGAAAGGTTTTATCCAAACCATTGTTTAGGGAGTCAACAGTCATCAACGGAGGCACATGGTATGTTCCAACTCGGAGACCACTAGACTGCATGGTTGGAAACGGCATAATCATGGTTGGCGACTCTGCATGCCAAGTTAACCCGATTCACGGAGGTGGAATGGGACCTTCCATGATGGGCGGAATGTTTGCTGGAGAAACCATAGTTGAAGCTTTAGAGAAGGGAAATGTAACCATAGAAGACTTATGGCAGTATAATGTTAGGTATATACAATCTTATGGTGTCAAACAAGCTGGACTTGATATTTTCCGGCTTTTTCTGCTTCAAGGAGTAAGCGACGAAGAAATAGACTATGGAATGAAGTATCAGCTAATAACAGAGGGAGACATTCTAAAAGCCAGCATGGGAGAAGATGTACGCCTCAATGTCACTGAAGCTGCCCGAAGGGCCCTAAAAGGATTAGGTAAGCTTTCATTTCTTAGACGATTGAGAAACGCAGCTAGGCTTATGAGAGAACTCAAAGCGCTATACAAAAGCTATCCGACTTCGCCAGAAGGCTTCGAAGAATGGAAGAAAAAGACACACGAGTTGATAACTACTGCAAACAGGCTTCTATCTAGGAAGGAATAGCCTTCAAAAGGCTCGCGAGAAAAGGATAATAACACGATAAGCGTCATAGGGCTTGGGCTTGCGGGTGAATGAAAAAGAAGATTGCAGCTAATACTCTAGTTAAAAAGTTAAATGATAAAATCTTGGGAAAACTTGACATCAGCAAAACTTTGATTTTTGGAGTTGTGCTAAAGGGACTTCCAGTTGCCTATAGCATAGCAAGAATTAACCATACGATAGGAAATCTTGTTCCAATAGTTGCTCATCGCCCACTTCAACTCCAACATCACGTTAACTCCTATTTGCCGAGTTTAAAATGGAAATCTTACCTCCAAGAACAACTGAATCATTGTGAAAGTCTCATTATCATCGATGACATTGTAAACTCTGGATTTACAAAGCAGAAGTTGGAAAGCATCGCAATTTCATTAACCAAAGGGTATAAGATTTCCTGCTGGTTCGCCGCATTAATTCTTAATCAGAAAAACTTGGCGGGTCCAAGCTTTGTTTATCCCAGCGACATCTTTGCCTCAAAAATAAACGCTAAAGAAGTTGAATGCGATTGGGGAACAATAACTGTTCCTTTGCTGGACTTACCTGTAGAAAAAGCTCGGCAACGCTGTGAAGAATACTTCCAAAAGCATTGGCTAAGCGAGAAGCGATTTGTCACCATAACTTATTAGCCTAAACATGCAATGCTAGCTTGGTTGCGTTGCAAAATTGCAGATTGCGGCTTTAGTCACAGGTGGAAAGGATTCCGCTCTGGCTTTGTATCGAACTTTAAAACAAGGTTTTGAAGTAAAATATCTAGTAACCATGATACCTCAGCGCCCCGACAGCTGGATGTTTCACTATCCTAACATTCACCTAGCCGACTTCTTCGCTGAAGCTGTAGGTATTCCTTTAGTCAAGGGTGAAACTTCTGGGGTCAAGGAAACTGAGCTAGAGGACCTTAAACGGTTGCTTGCCAACCTCCAAGTAGACGGAGTTGTAACAGGCGCCATAATGTCTCAGTACCAAAAAAAACGTATCGATAAAATCTGCCAAGAACTAGACCTAGAGTCATTTGCTCCTCTCTGGCATGAAAAACCTCGAAAACTGCTTGCGGAAATGGTAGATTTGAATTTTGAAGTTCTCATCGTTGGAGTTTACGCCTACGGCTTCGATGTTACGTGGCTGGGAAGAAAAATCAATTGGGAGTCAATCAGTGAACTCATCAAACTTTGCAAGAAATACCAAATCTCTGTGGTAGGCGAAGGAGGAGAATATGAGACTCTGGTCCTTGACGCTCCATTCTTCAGGAAACGAATTCAGCTGATTCAAACAGAGAAGATATGGGAAAATCACAGCGGATATTTGCTTGTTGAAAAAGCCAGACTGGTAGAAAAATGAGTAGCTAATGTTTCAGTTTATTAGACTCCAAGTTTTGAAAAAGCTTATTAGTCGTTATGTTTTCTTAGCTAGAAGCTACTGGCTGACACGGATCCGTTGGAATGTAACCTCAAAGGTTGAACCGTAAACATAGGAGAATTAGATAATGGCTTACAAGTACATGGCTGAGGCTTGGAAAAGGCCTGAAGCCTCTTTTGTAAAGGAGATTATGAAGCAGAGAGCTATTGAATGGCGGCAGCAATCAACCATTGTTAGAGTTGAACGGCCAACTCGCTTGGACCGTGCGCGAAAACTTGGATACAAAGCCAAGCAAGGATTTGTTATTGTTCGTGTTCGTGTTCGAAGAGGCTGGCTAAAGAGATCTCGACCTAAGGCTGGTCGTAGACCCAAGCGTATGGGTGTGACCAAAACTAAGCTGGCGAAAAGCCTGAGGCTTGTATCAGAGGAACGTGCTGCTAGAAAGTTTCCGAATTTAGAGGTCTTGAATTCTTATTGGGTTTGGGAAGACGGACGCCACAAGTGGTATGAAATTATCATGGTTGACCCTCATCATCCCGTTATTCAATCGGACAAGAACATAAAATGGGTTTGCGACCGTGTTCATCGTGGACGTGTTTTTCGCGGACTTACAAGCGCTGGAAAGAAAATGCGTGGCCTTCACGACAAAGGGCGAGGTTTAGAGAAGGTCAGACCAAGCCGTGGTGCGGCTAAGAAGCGAAAAGAAAAACAGTGACGCAAAGTTTCATGGCACGTAGACTAGGACAGATATGACACAGCCGTAGTTGTCCATTGGCACCCTTAAGACTTCCATTCTATAGTTAATTTTGTCTATTTTGATACCCCTTATTTTTGCCATTTCCTTGACTTTCCATTGAAGGGTCTCTTTCAAAGCCCTTGCGTCCATATAGCCGTGGGCTTCTGCTACGAGACCATATTCTCTCCCTGATTCCCACGCCCATGCGATTCCAGCGCCGATCGTTGTTCCTTCACCTCCGTCCATTCGGGCTATTACTGCGTGCGTGATTGAGCCAGCTGGTATCTTTCTCCATTTTCTGTTTTTGCATTTTGGTGGGAGTATGGAGCTTACTGGGACGAGGTTGCATTGACCTATTCCTGCCTTTCTTAGGGCTAAGTCGAAAGCGTTTAGTTCTGAAACTGGGCTTATTGCTTTGCCGCTTGTTATGAAGAACTCTTTTGGAATCATCTCTAGGCTTTAATTCTCCACTTTGGTTGCAAGCAATTAAAGCTGGTTGGTTTAATAATCTTACGGTTTCTCTGAAAGACTTGAACAGTTCTGGGACATATTTTAATAACAGTAGTTGGAAATGAGTGAATCTGGTGTGACGCATTTGTCTCGCTCCTCCATCGCATTCGTTGATGTCAGCTTGTTTGCCCATGCAACCGAAGATGAAAATAAGGTTATGCGGGCTGTGCAGAATCTTTTTCCCACAAAATATTGGGATAGTTTAACTTTTAGAAGGCAGAACTTGTATGGGCATCATAGAAATCCAATAATCTTTTTCGAAACGAGAATAAAAGATAAGGAATTTGTTCAGGCGTTTGTTGAAAACCTGTCTTCTAAGCTGCCTATAGGGGACAAGCAAGATTTGCTTGAAGAAATCGATCGGTCTGTAGAGAAAGGCAGTCTTTACCTTCGTCTTGACAAGCAATCTGCGTTTCAAGGAAATTTCAAGCTTTGCACAGCTGACCCCATTCGTGTGCGCATACGTTTCAAGAAAAGTAAGCTTGAGGATGTTGTTCAAGTCTGTCAGGAACTTGGGATATTACCATGAGAAAATTTGCAGATTTGCACCTAAAGCCTTCGTTGGAAGATTTTGAGCGAGTAAAGAATATGATTAACAAGTCCGCTGAGCTTGGTTTTCAAATGGTTGGATTTTCTTTTCCATCAAAGACCAGCGTTGATGAAGCAAATCAAGTTCGGAAGGTATGTCATGATAACGGTGTTGAATTGGCTACGAGAGTTGACATTGCACCTCGAAGTAGACGTGAACTTCTCTCAAGTCTACGTAGGCTTAGGCGTAGGTTTGAAATAGTAAATGTTTTTTGTACTTCCAAAGTAGTGGCTAGGCAAGCAGCTAAAGACAGGCGAGTTGACCTTCTTTCATTTCCAGTTGCAGAATATCCGAAATCTTTTTTTGACCGCGCTGAGGCGAAGTTGGCATCTACCGCGTTGGCTTCTTTAGAGATAGACATGCAACCTCTTATTTTACTACGAGGATTTGCGAGAATTCGTCTTCTTTCGGTTCTTCGGAGAGAAGTAGCCATAGCTAAGAGCTTGAAGGTACCTATTGTATTGTCTAGTGGAGCAACTGACATGCGATTTTTGCGGAAGCCTCAAGGTTTTGCTTCTTTAGGTATGCTTTTTGGTTTGGATTTACCTCTTGCCTTGGAGGCCTTGTCAGAAACGCCCTTAGGGATTGTCGTGAGGAATAGGCAGAAGTTAAGTCCGGCTTATGTGGCTTCAGGTGTACGTGTTGTTAGGAGGCGGGATTGCTGTCTCACCGGGTGAAAAGGCGTTACTTGGCTGTTAAAGCAGAAAGCAAGGAGCCTATTCAAGGAAAAGAAGTGTT
>Ga0209636_10003025_pt1 | contig 17159 bp, 20 predicted proteins | sample DeeMarSWOR152_54_FD_187464 | JGI IMG/M metagenome (GOLD analysis project Ga0209636, IMG submission 187464) | Marine sediment microbial communities from White Oak River estuary, North Carolina - WOR-1-52-54 (SPAdes) (version 2) | ecosystem: Environmental > Aquatic > Marine > Intertidal zone >...
CCATAGTTGGCTTCTCTAGTGGTAGTTCTTTTCCGCAGTTAGGGCAGAACTGTTGGCCCTCATCCACTTTTGATCCGCAATGAGGACAGAAAGGCATTTTTGCTCTTCTCTCATAGTACGATTTCGGAGACTTTTTTAAAATTATTCTCCAGCCATTACTCTAATATAGCTAATTGCGTTTTTTGAAATTTCTGCTCTGAAGTGTAGTGACCTGCTTTTTTCTCTATCTCTCGTAGCGGAGAATAGGGTGTGAACGAGTATAGTTTTTTTATTGAATGTTAACTCCACAGATATCGAGAGACTTACAAATTCAGTCAATGAACGGAAGTTTTACGCTCTCTATTTCAGCGGGTTCCATGGTTACATGATAGAATAGATTGACCATTTGCTTTCCGACAACGGTCCATCCCATAGTAACGCCTTTTTGGTATGCTTTAACCTCTATTTCCACGTGGTTTTCGAATCCTTTTCTCAATCCCTCTACTATCGCATCTTCATCCTTGAAGTCGATCATCACTCCAGAACCGTCAGGGTTTCCATTTTCATCTGTGAACAGGTCTCTTGCATATCTGAACTTTGTTGCAACTACCGCTGTTCCCAAGCCCATTCCGTAGGCAAGATTTCCGCTTGATACCTGCTCTGGATTGGTGTAAGGAAGCAACATTATGTCACTAGCTCTTATTAGCTCAACAAGCTTGTTATCCGTTAGGTACCTGTTCCAAAAAATTACTCTATTATCTGGAAAACTCAGTTTTTCATCACCAGTAATCATCACTGGGTTTAATCCCTCCTCTTCAGCGGTCTTAAACATTTTTTCCCTGTAGGGATCTCTTCCTTTGTATTTCTTCTGTACTTCAGGATGTGTCTGCCCCGCTATTACGTAAACCATGTTCTCTCTGAAAGCAGGCTTGATGGTTTCTAAGAACTTTGAGAAACCTTTAATACCGTACTCTATACCCTTTCCCTCTGAAATGAGTCCGAGTGTAGATACTACGACTTTCTTTTCTAAACCTAGCTTCTCCTTCGCGTCCCTTTGTGTCATTCTTTTATGTGTCTCTGGAATTCCATGGGGAATATGCACAATCTTTTCTTCCCCAATATTATAAACCCTCTTCAAGATGTCCTTGCAGCTGGGTGTTATGATAACTAGCTTGTCGCAGTTCTCCTCAAATTGTTGAATTACTTCCTTTTGATAATCGTCAGGATTCTCCAACAGGGTGTGTAACACGACAATGTTTGGAACCCCCTCTGCTTTCAGTCGTCTTGCAACTGCATTAAAATTATTGTCTCTTCCATTACCGTCTAATCCATATTCGTGCTCTAATACTGCGATTGTTACCATGTTTTGAGTCTTGTTTCTCTGATGCCGACCAACTATCATCTCCGCGGCATCAAGCCACGAAGATGAGTCCATCTGATTTATTATATGCTTCTCCTTAACAGGAAACCTATAGATGAGACCATCTTTATCGATTGGGTGAATTTTAATGTGCTTCACGTGATCTTCATAAAGATCCAAAGCAGCAATAGTGTGCCCTGTAAAACTAGCTATTCCGCAGAGTCGCGGATACCATGTTGAGATGAAGTTGACAGAGAACCCACCAAACTGTTGCATAGGATAATATTGTATGATGGATTATTAATATCTTCGCAAACATGATTGAATTGAGTTAAGGCAATATTTCATTCAGTTCATATATGGCTAGACATACAGCTGCATCTGCAGCGCCATAGTAAATATAAACTTTATCATCGACTAAGACATTGCCACAGCTATAAACAACATTGGATACGTTTCCATATTTTTCGTAGTCTTCTTTAGGTTCTAGAATCGGGTTTTCAGAACGGTATAGTATCTTCTCAGGGTAACGTTCATCCAGCAGTATGACTCCTAACCTATAGATCCGGTCAAAATCGACTCCGTGATATATGAAGAGCCAACCGTCGTCTACTTTTATTGGCGGTCCTCCACAGCCAACCTTGAAGTTGTCCCATTTATCTAGTCGAGGTTGAATGATGGCTTTGAAGTTTGTCCAATTCTTAAAATCTTCAGAGTATGCAACGCATATATCGGGATCGATCCGATGGAATAAGAGATGTTTTTCATCTACTCTTTTGGGAAAGATGAAGGCATTCTTATCTCTTACACTTGGGAATGGGAATATCCTTTTACTCCAATTCCATCTTTTTTCAGCGAAATCCTCCGTACCTATAGATGTTATTCCTATCTGGTACGCGTTCAGTAGTTTTTCAGTGTAAGCTGTATAAGTCATGAAACATTTATCGTCAAGTAACGTTAGTCTAGGGTCTTCACAGCCATACCTCTCTTCTAGATTAGCAGGATTAAAAACAGGTTCGTCAAGTCTTTCGTCTATGTGACCGCCATCGATAGATGAAGCATACCCGATTCTTGACACCATGTCGTCTCCCATGGCACGATAAAGAAGGTGAACCTTATTTTCCAGATATACTGCTCCTGCGTTGAAAACATATCGGGATTCCCACGAGTTAGAGTTTCTAGGTTTCAAGATGGGGTTGCCATGAAAACGCAATGATGTGTCTTCCTCCTTGGTTTCTTCGTTCTTTCTATTTTGTTAGACCAATTATCTCATCTAGGAGTTTCTTTAGACTTAAAACTCCTATCACACAGCCTTTTCTATCTGTTACGGGAAGATGTCTTATTCTATATCTGATCATGAGTACTCTTGCTTTGGAAAAAGAACCTTCTTTATCTATGGATATTGTATTTCTCGTCATGAGCTTGTTAATATTTAAGTTGAATGGTACTCCTTTGACAATCGCTCGATAGATGTCTCTGTCAGTTACAATTCCTTCGCATTGTTTTTCCTCACTCGTTATTATTGCATAATCATCACGCTTTTCGTACATCTTTTCTATCGTATCTTTGATGGAGGTATCCCTTGTAATTCTTACAAAATCTACCTCCATTAAATCTTTAACTTTCAAGATTTAACTCCACCCAAATTATGGTGAGACTAGTGCAAATATTTTTCTTTTGTGCTGTTAAACTTCCAACCCTGATGTTATTAACCAATCTTTTCCAATGTTAATCTAGCTATAAGATAGGTAATAATTGACTCTGCGCCTTGATTTCTGTTCAAGCCTTCAGGAGTTAACCCGTCGTAGCACACTCCTGTCTCCGTATTATAGACTGCGGTTCCTTGCGAATTGTTCCCAAGATACCAGTCAAAGGCGATTTTCGCTATTTTCCTGTATCTCTCTTCATCTGTTGCTGTGAAACCTTCAACTGCTGACTCTACCATTGATGCGGCCTCTATTGGCTGTTGATCATAAAAAGCACGTTCCCCTCCTCTCTTATACCATCCTCTGTTACCGATAGGGTGGAATGTTCCATTCTTGATCTGAACTTCAACCAGGAAATTGAATGATTCTTCTGCTATTGATAAATCAGTGTCATCTCTAAGAACATCGAATAGAGTAAACATTGCTTGCGGAAGTACTGCGTTTTCGTAGGTGAGATACGGCTCAAACCATTTCCATTCTTTGATTGATATATTATGATATTGTTCTTTGAGACGGTGACCTAGAGTCTTCATATTTCGTTTAATATTCTGGTCTTTCGGGAATGCTCTATAATATTGGTCTAATCCAAGAATAGTGAAGGCTTTTGCTCTGGGAGATGTGAATTTGAATGCCCAGGGTAATGCTTCATCGAATATCTGTTTAGCGAGGGTTTTATAATCATCATTAACATTGCTGTTCATCGTGTACCCACAAGCCATCAGAGTTCTTCCAATACTATCCTCTGATTCCTCTTCTTCAATGAATTTTCGCTCATATGATAGCATGTTGTGAAATCGTCCATCGTTTTTCTGCATGTATAAGAGGAAACTGAGATATATGCCTATGAGTTTGTCAACTCCTGAATCATTAAACATCTCTGTGTACTTCACGCATGCTATCAATGCTCTAGCGTTGTCATCTGTCGTATAACCTTCTCTTCTTTCAGGGATGGAGAACGCGGTGTGGTGGACTATGCCTGTCTCATCGGTTAATGCTTTTAAGTGTCTGAAATCTATTTTGGGAAGTTTTATCTTAAACACTCTCTTTTTAGTGCTGAGATTAATTGCAAGTCTTTATTTAATATATATCCAATCTTCTATTGGAAATTATTCTGAAAGTGTATTTAAGCACGGTTCACGATATACTGTATAAATCTTTAGTGTGCTCTCGCATAAGCGATGGATCTGATTAAAAAAGGATGCACCTGAAATAGTGAAGAGAGCACCTAAATGCCACACGTACAGATTAACTCAAAAAGGGAAAGAATTACGGATGAGATACGAGAAGTACCTGACTCCACTAAAAATTCGCAACTAATGGAAAATTCGGGCACTCCATCTATTCATGTTTGAGTATTCATTTTCTCCCTGGAGAACAATGTTGATGATATTGTTCTCCCTTTATTATCTTCGTTTTGATAAGACTCTTCTCATCTAATCCTTGAATTAGTCTTTTCGCGTCTGAGAGGCTGATCCCGAGGGACTCTGAGATGTCTAACACTCTGCAGGGTCTCCTCTTCAATAGGTTGAGGGCATCATTCTCTAAAGACCTGTGTTCAAACCACTCCACTTTCCTGCCTCTTCTATCGTGTATTCCGTAGATCAAAATCTTATCCTCTCCCAGATTCTTCCCAAGCTCTTGAGAGATCAACTTAATTGTCTCAGAAGTAGGTTGGACAACGTAGCTTTCAGAGGTGGGCCTGTAAGGGACCTCTAGTTGAACCAAGTCTGGTTCAACGCTGATTATTGAGTCTAATAGGTTTTTGAGGGGTTCCCCAATCATATTTCCTCCCTCTCCATTCTTCGTGGTGAGAAGCATCACTTCTAAGGCTAAGACTCCGTTAAAGCTTCTTTTCAACTCCTTAATGGAGTGTATTATTTTCTTTATGTTCAAAGTCTTACTTGCTGGCCGATTAATGAAACGAAGAGTTTCATCGTCTCCAGCATCCAGCTTAGCGACGACGATGTCGAATACCTGTAAATCTTCTATAATCTTTTCACGATGAAAGAGGGAGGAGTTTGTGAGAATGGCAAGAGGGGGACCGTGTATTCTTTTTTTCACCTCTCTTGCTATTTTGCCCAGCTCAGGGTTGAGGGTTGGTTCACCCGTGCCAGAGAATGTGATCTGATCCACAGTGTTCAAGTCAATGCGCTCTAAAAAATCATCAAGGTCTGATACGACATCGCTGACGCCAACAGGAGATGTATCCAGTTCTTCTGGGCTGGCTATGTGTAAGGCGGTTCTGCCGAGTTGACAGTAGATGCAGTTGAATGTACATTTCTTTGGAGGCGTTATCACGTCGATACCGAGAGAACGTCCGAAACGCCAGGAAGGAACAGGACCATATACTGTAGACAACTGTGTTCCCCCCTCTCATAAGGTGATTACTAGTAAAAACTTTACGTCTATCCTCATGTACACATCTATTAGATCGTTATCTTTCTTCCTGATCCGTTTCTCACAAACCGATCTCCAAGCATCTTCTCCATATATCTCCTGCTTGCGTCTAAAGTGCAGTGGCAAGGCGACACCAGCATAGCACCAGCATCAATCAAGAAATCGACTAGAAGTTCGATCTCATTTTTTGATGATATATTATGGAAGCCACCGAGAACCGCATAGATAAGCTCCACACCAGATACTTCTCTCGCCTGTTTCACTATATTCATCATTCCAGGATGACCGCAACCAACCAAAACCACTAACCCTTTATTCTTTACATGTACTAATAATGCGTGTTCGCTTAAACCTGATCCTACCCTGCCAGTGGAGATGACGCCCCTCTCTATCAGCACAGGATCATCACAGACGTTAATGACTCCCCCGACGTCACACATCCTATAAGTGGAGGAAGCATTTTGTGAAGGCGCGTACACAGGTGTTGAACCCTTTTGTAACGCTAAGACATCAAGAAGAGCACCACAATGATCCCCGTGCCAGTGTGAAATAAAGACCGCATCCACATCCTCAATTGGAGTTCCTAAACTTGATGAATTCTCTGAAAGGGTGCTGAAGGAGCTACCGGTGTCCATTAGAATCTTGAAGCCTTCTTCACTTCTGCGAGTTTCAACGTAGAATGATAAGCCCCATTCAGACTTCAACCCGTTCTGCCACACATCATTATCGACCAAGGTTAAGACTCTGACCGAATCAACAGCCTCCACTCGTCTCACCCTCGTCATAAAAAAGAAAGATTTCGACTCTACTCCAAATTTTTACAGAATGCTAATTAAAACTTGTTTGAACCACAAGTTTAAACAAGAATATCGAGTTCATAAGTCTACAATGTTAAAGGATAATCAAAACCCAAGGTATAGAAATTCTGCACTATCAGTGTAGAAGTTGCATTTAAGTGCTCACACTCTTTCGTTTTAAGAGAGCAAAATTATATTGGATTAAACTTTGATGCAATAAAAAAAAGAGAATTGAGAAGGTTACCTTCTCGATCTTCTTCTATAGCCGCTCTGCCTGTCTCTGTATCCTCTGTCATATGATGGGCGGAATCTGGGATATCTCCGTTCCTGCTCATATGTTTTATCTGATAAGTTATTTTCAGTGTTAATCTCTGTGATTGGAGATTCTGATAAGGCTTCAAAGGAACCATATCTCCCTAGGTTTAATCGCATGGATCCCTTGAAAAGACTGATGTAAGCGTTCTGAATCTTTAATGTGTCACCTTCACTTATTTCATCTAAAGTATTATCCCACATTGATAAATACAGACAAGCGGTCTCATCGCCAACCAAGGCGTCTGCGACTTTGTGCGTCCTTCCATCTCGACGAGATACAACTTCTCTCACTTCACTTATCGAATCCACTTTAACGATAGCGTTGAGTCCCCTCGATCCGACTTTGAACTCTTCAACTTTCTTCAATTCTTCTTCTTGTTCATCTGGAACCGTTGGAACCTTGATTTTCTTCTCGGTTTCTTCAGAAGGCTCGTCGTTTGTTTCGGTATCTTTTTTTGGCATTTTCTTTCACATTTGAATGCTACTCTAAAGCATTACATTTAGGTATTAAAGATTATGTATTTAAACTTCGTTGAATCCGATTCTTTCAACTTGTCTTCATGTTGGTTTAGAGCTTCTATCTCAAATGTAAGCTTAAAAATCAGTGGGCGGAACTCTCCAACTCAATATTTAATCCGCGACAATCGAGGGAAAAACGAGAGTGATGAGAACAAAGCTGAATATCGACCTCCATGTCCACACCAAAGCTTCAGGTGACAGCTTCATAGAGCTGAAAGACGCTGTAAAAACAGCTGAGAAGATAGGGTTAGACGGGTTTGCGATAACGGATCACGATACCATCGAAAACGCACTTCTTGGAATGAAAGAGAAGAAAGAAATCGTAGTATTACCTGGGATCGAAGTCACCGCGAGGGAGGGGCACATCCTGGGAATCGGATTAACAGATATGGTTCAAAAGAATCTTTCAGCCAAAGAAGCTGTGAAGAAGATCAGAGAGCTGGGAGGAGTCGCCATAGTTCCACACCCATTCGACTACTTCAAGCATGGCGTTGGTGAAGAAGTCACATCGAGTATCGATCCTGACGCGATTGAGACGATGAACTCAAACTCGTTATTTTTCAACTCTGCATGTAGACGCAGCAGTAAGCTAGCGGATGAGATGCAGAAACCGAAGACTGGTGGAAGCGATGCACACATGCTATCATCACTCGGAAGAGTATACACTGAGATCGAAACCGAATCCTCAGATCTTGAGAGTATATTGAGGTCGATAAGAAAGGGAAGGACAACACCAATCGGAGAACCAACTCCTATTAAAACAAAGATACACCGCTTAATCAAGACAAGCACAAAATTGATACAAAAATAGGAAAGGTAAACGATTATTGACATTGACCGGTTGGTTGATGAAGCTCAACTATAATCCTGTGTCAACATTGTCATCATCAAAAAACATAGTTGTCACATACTTCACTAAACGTGATCTTCTCGATAAAAACGTTAAAACCATAGATTACGTCTGGCAGCTACCTGAGGTACAAAAGATACTACAAGATCAAAAGGCAGATGGATCATGGTCTTATTCAGGAAGAAAAAAGAAGGTTTACCCTGAGCATCATTACAAGCTACTTCAAACGTGGAAGAAGCTAAGAATCCTTGTCAAACATTATGGATTGACCCAAGAGCATACTGCTGCGAGAGATGCTTCTGAATATTTATTCTCCTGCCAAACAGAGAAGGGCGACATAAGAGGAATGATTGGCAACCAGTATGCTACATATTACACTGGGGCGATGCTCGCAGTGCTCATCAAAGCAGGATACGAGGACGACCCTCGGGTGGAGAAAGGGATCAAGTGGCTTTTATCTGTGAGGCAGGATGATGGTGGATGGACGATTCCAATCTTAACCCATAAACTTAGCAGAGAAACGCAGAACAGATTATCGAGCGAGTACTCGGAACCAGTCGAGCCTGACAGGTCGAAGCCATATTCACATAACTGGACCGATATGGTTCTTAGAGCATTCGCTGCTCATCCAAAATACTATAGGTGTGAGGAGGCTTTGAAGGCTGCGGAGTTGCTGAAGTCGAGGTTCTTCAAACCTGACGTGTACTCCTCTTACAGAGCAGCGAGTTACTGGGTGCGGTTCATGTTCTGGTGGCCAAATATCGTAACATCACTCGACTCACTCTCTTTGATGGGTTACTCGCAAGATGATCCAGATATAAAGAAGGGTTTAAATTGGCTCATCAGAAACCAGCAACCTAACGGGTTGTGGAAGACGACATATGTTAAAGGGAAGAAGGAGCTTTTAAACGAGAGGACGATGGAAAGACGGTTATGGTTGACTCTGGAAATCTGTAGGATATTCAGAAGATTCTATAATTAAATATGGAATCTTCATTCAGTGAATGAATTGTTTATTATGGGTGGTGTATTGTGGGGAAACGAGAGAGCGATATGATCGAAGAGATCGTTGGGAACATCGAACGTTTCGCTGGAGAAAAAGCGAAGGAGAGGTTCTTGGAAGGTTTTGACGCGGTATCCAAGACCTCTGACAAGAGGAAGATCGCCAAGTGGGTGAAGAACGCTGTCGATAAGTTAGATGAGACGGTTGATGAGGAGACGCGGGTGAAGATCATGGAGAACTGCGGATATAACTGTGCAACAGTCAACAGCAAAGTATTGGAGAGGGCTAAGAAGAGACGTAAGAGATTTGATAATGTAGAGGAGTTTCTAGAGGCTGAACAGAAGAATCCTCCAGCTGGAACAAGGATCGAGTGGAGAGGTGAGTTGCTCAACCATTACTACACGCCACGAGCGTTCACAAGACCTATGAGGTGTTACTGCGGTTTGCTGAGAACGTTGCCAGATGACGAGACCGTCTCACTTACGTACTGTCAATGCTCCAAAGGATTTGTTCAGAAATACTGGGAAGCGATCCTTGGTAGACCTGTGAGAGTTGAGTTGAAGCAGTCAGCTCTCGCGGGGGCTAATGAGTGCAAATTCACTGTTCATCTGAAATAGATGATACAAACTTAAATCTTTACTTTACTTCTCACTCTTCGCGTAGTAGTCGTGGTGCTTGATATACCACCACTTCCTATCGAAAAACGGATCCTTCCCTGAGATTGAGAGAGGGATGCCAATCGCAACCTCTGCTTCCAACAACCCGATGTTTCGAGCAGCAATACCCGCTGTTAACATGACCCTGTTATCAACATTCATGTCGCCAGCTATCTTCACAGCTGAACCGATGGCAATACCTAGATCGATTAGAAACATGCCACAAGGAGGCAGTTCTTGGAATTCCTCACCGACCACTTTCTTCGAGAAGTAATCCACATCATAAATACAATGCTCCCCTCCTCTGTTTTTAGGTTCCCCTGAAGCCTTCGTTCCGATCAAAACAACAGCTTGAGATTCCCTTACGTTCTGAGCATCCCTAGGCATGGAGCGGGTGAGCCACCCATCTGATGCTAATCTCTCCATCTCCTCAGCAAGCTTCTCCTTCTCCTCTCCATAGACTATGGCTGTGACAATTCTATCCTCTCCCCTACCTTTAGGCGCGGTTCTTGCAGCTGAAACCATGAATTGCGCCACATCTAAGACACAATTATGTTCCGCGTCTCTACTCGCAATAATTGGCATAACCACATCTCCAAAGATATCGTAATTGAATTAATTCAGCGTTGATGTAATTAAATAATTATCTAGATTATGAAAATTTCAAAAGTACAAGTTAAAGTAAAGATAATGAATATCTCATCGCTTCCTCTTCCTCTATTGTAGGTACAATAATGTATCGTATCAAGCCTAACCTTACAATCGAATGGTATCCTTACACGATCAAATCCGCTACGTTTCAATACATCTTTCAGCTATGAATAAGCTACTCATTGTTTGCAAGGCACGTGGACTATATACATTTACGGAGCCAGAAATCCAGAGTGTTATAGGGCCAGTTGTAGAGATTGGTGAATGGATGTTGACCACCCTTCTTGGCCCGTAAGAGCATAGACTTGCGTTCCTCATTGCATCCACCTCTCCACATGATCTGGGTTCTGGCTAGCCCGAAGAGAGCAACTGGGTCGTCAGGTTTCTCAGCCAGAACCTGTTTGAAACATTCTTCAGCTTTGCTTATTCTTGTGGCTCCAAAGGGACTAAAGAGATAAGCGAAACCCAATCGACGTAAAGCCTTAAGCTTATCCTCGCCCTTCTCAAGCTGAACTGTATAGTAATAGACCTCCTCCTCTGCCTTGCGTTTCAAATCAGCATCATCATTAGGAACCTTCAAAAGCTTCTGTCCCAATCGGTTTATCAGTTCAACCGGCTCAATCAGCTCTAGGCGTGGTCCTTTCACATCCAATGGAGCCTTCTCTATGTGGCCGATAGCCTGTTCTATAGCCTTCTGAACCTTTTCGTCGCCCTCTATCTCCAGTCGCTTTCGTAATGGCTGCAGGAAGAGTGTGAGGCCAAGTTCACGGCAGGTCTCGGCTGCGGATTTGCGTTCAGAAGAGTCGCCCTCCACAAGGATCTCCGTGACACGGTGTACCTCGGAGAGGTCGCCCAGCTTGGCGAGGATGCGTACGCTTGTGAGTATGTTTCTCATCGACTTCTCTTTGGACACGTATTCTTTGACAGCTTCTCTACACTCTGGTGCTTTCAGCTCCTCTAAAGCGCTTAAAGCCAGCTCCTCTGCTAAAGAGGAGGGGTGACCCAGATATTCTATGAGTAACTTCACACCGCTCTTGTCTCCAAGTTCATAAAGTATCTTGGCGCATTTCACCTCGAAGAAGTCGCGGATCACTAACTGCTCTGCCCTCCACTCTTCCCTCTCCTCCATCACACGACGCAACATCTCCATTCCCTCCAATTGATGCTGACGAGCTAAGCCTATAGCAGCCTCCACTCTCACCCTTTTCTCAGCATGGCGGAGGAACACCTTCAACTTATCGATTACAGAGGGGTCATCAATCTTGCCCAAGGCTTCAGCTGTGGCTGCTACCACATATTTGTCTGAAGAATCTAGGGCCTGGCTCAGAGGTTCAAACGCCTTGGGTGATTCGCACTCTCCTAAGGCTCTGATTAAAGGTATGAGACCTGATCGATGTTGGGTCAACCACTTGGGAAGATGGCTCACTTCCTCTGGCTCTTCCGCTTCCTCGGTAACATACTTGGCAAGCCAGTCCGGTAGACGAGCTGCACCATCATCAACATCCCGTTTACTTTTCGGTTCTTCGATCAAGAGCTGAATCAGTTTATCTACCACTTGCTCATCTGACCAAGCAACATATTCCTCATGAGAGATATTATTTGACTCAAGAACTCTCTTCACGCTCTCTAAGAATACTAATGAAGTTTGAGATGACAAGAACTCCCCTCAACTATATTTTACGTGATAGAATAAAATAATATCTTAATCTGGACTTAACCATCCAAGTGAGAAAAATATGATTTGCAGAGCTTCTTCACCCCTTATTAGCCTTTATAAAAATCTATTAAAACATGAAGTAAAAATTAAATTACATCCAAACACCAGAAACCGCGCCTCATCCGCATTAACAATCCCTAAAATATCTTCAGACAAACCAGTTCTCCTACATATAATTTATAGTAAATATCTAAACTACCGATAAAAAATAGAATTATTAAAATAAAAACTTGACTTTGTGTTCGGTTAAAATGAATTAGTCGCTTTGAGGGTTCTTCGGTTAGCTAATTTAACTAGAGACAGGAATATAATCTGGATGTTATTGATCGTTAGGTTTTGTCATACGGATGTTTCACTTAAAATAGTATATTATTCTCTTTAGAGTTTTCTTCCAAATCCATTACATCCTCGTCGAAGGAAGGTTCCGGTTCAGTCTCTTTTAACTCAACTCTACGTTCAGGAAGCTTTGAGTAACGACCGTCACTTGTCCTATAAATTGCTAATCTTCCTATAGTTGTCCATTTATCACCTTCGCGTCGCCTTATCTGAATTGTTAAGACTTCAGCACTGGGATCTTTTTTACCAAGCCAAATAGCGATGGAAAGATAATCACCATTAGGTAGGGGAGTCGATGACCTAAAAATCGGATAATTTTTAGACAAGAATATCACCTCAAAGAAAAGATTGACAAGAAATATTCTAGTTGAAAGACTATTAAAATGTCGTGAAATACTACTGATTCAACAGTTTAAATTTTCATTTTCTTGTTTATAAACTCGGATATTGTTGACGCCTGGATGACATTCTCAACGATAATAAGTTTGCTTTTCAAAGCTTCGAAGAGCATCTTCACTTTCTCCTTCTCCAGCTTCGCGAGGTCAATGAAGAACATCATCGCGAAGTACTGCGCGAATAGAAACGGATCCCTACGAATAACGAGACTACTCTGCTGCGCCACTCTCTGGAATACCTCTAGGTCATCGAGCTCCATAAACTCACGAACCAAACAACCACCTCCAAAAAGTGAGATATACTACATAAGAAAGTTATATTTTGCTAAAAATCGCTTATACTTAAACATAGTACTAACATAAATCAAAGAAATCTCGATAAAAGCAATAAATCTGAGGGCTTCCGTCAGCTTAAATTAGATCGATCGTTCACATAATAAAAATTAATACGAAACGAAATGTTAGTTCTTTCTCATGGACTTTGTAAAGGTCGTTGAGAAAAGAAGGAGCATAAGACAATATAAATCTGATACGGTGCCCAATGATTTGATTCTGAAGATACTTGAATCCGCTAGGATTACTCCTTCAGCAGGTAATCGTCAGCCTTGCCACTTCATTATTGTTAAGGACGCTGATAAAAAGAAAGCACTTGGAATTTCTGAATGGGCTTCAAAAGCTCCCGTGATTATAGTTGGATGTACAGACCCATCCGTATCACCCACATGGAACCTCGTTGACTTTGCGATTGCCTTCGAGCACATAATTCTTGCTGCAACAAATTTTGGGTTAGGAACCTGCTGGATGGGTAGATTAGAGAACGAGACTATTAAAAAAGCACTAAACATACCTGAAACAATCAAACTAGTCGCGGTCACACCTTTAGGCTACCCTGCTGAAAAACCTGAACCAAAGAAAAGAAAGACTCTTTCAGAAATGGTTCACTATGAGAGTTTCTAACAGATAGTTGATCCATAGTTAATATCTCTTTTAAGCTCAGGTATATTAGCAAAAAGTTCAATCGTGGAAAACAGTCACTGAGGTTTTACATAGTCACACATGCTTGACTTTATACGGTCCAAGATAAAATTACTTAATAATCACTTTATCTTTTAGAACTGAACGCAAGAAATTTGTATGTTTTTGAAAATCCTCTTTTTTAGGTAAACGGAACTCATATGGTTTCTTGATTCCATTTACTTGGATTTTCATTCGCCCCCCCTCCAAAAAAGCCTGGCTTATTCATCTCGATGGACGAAACATCGGAATATGCTATTGAGGTGTTTTCAGCATTATCATTTAAGATTTCTTCCATAGAAAAGCTTTGTAATTCAGCTACCTTCTTACTGCTTTCTGCTATTGCATGAACTAATTCACTAACTTTTAAAAATGGTCTTCCACCAGTTTTGGCAATAATCAACCTCTTAGCTGAAAAAACCAGCTCGAAATACTCTGTTCCAGTCCCTGTTGCTTCAAACCGGTATAAGATCTGCTCATCACCACTTTTCTTAAACGTCTTAATATTGTTCATCGTCTATATGTGACTCCTCTCCATGTTTTTTAATAAAATACCTATCTAATACGTTTTTTGTATACATAAAAATTCAAAAATATTAACAATACAATTGATCTGAGAATTATTCCTCTATCAGCCCCTCATCAGAATTTACAATCACGATTTTAATTTATATAATTCTTGAAAGTATGAGTCCGTTGAGGTTGTACAAATGAAGCTTGTTCATTATGAAGATGTTAAATCGGAAGATGTTGAACAGGGATCTTCAAAGGTGAAGGTGAGATGGCTTATAACAAAGAAGACAGGTGCTGACAACTTTTTCATGAGGCTGTTTGAGATTGAACCTGAAGGCTTCACTCCACATCATACACATCTGTGGGAGCACGAGATCTTCATTCTTGAAGGAGAGGGAAATATAATATCAGAAGGAAAAGAAATCCGCTTTACCGCTGGGGATGCTATTTTCATTCCAAGCAACGAAAAACATCAGTTTAGAAATAATAGTAAAAAACAAGTAAAAATGCTGTGTCTTATACCTAACGTTGAATAATATTTCCATGATTTTTTCTGGGCGTATTAATCGAAACAAAATGTTACTATTTAAAGAGAGGTGTCTGTATTAGCTGAACTTTTGGATCCTATTATAGTTAAAGGGTTAGCACTCAAGAATCGAATCGTGATGCCGCCTATGCAAACCAGCCTTGCCTCTCCTGAAGGAGCGGTGACTGATGATCTCATTGGGCATTATATTCGTCGTTCAAGGGATATAGGTCTCATTATAGTTGAACATAGCTATGTATCTATTGAGGGAAAACTTAGTGAAAAGCAGCTAGGAGTTTGCGAAGACAAATTGATTTCTGGATTGGAAAGGCTTGTAGGCAAAGTACATTCTATGGGAACCCCACTTGTGTTACAGATCAACCATGCTGGAATGAAAGCAAACACAGAAATCACTGGTGTCAAGCCTGTTGGTCCCTCTAGTGATGAGAGTACTAGGGAACTGGAGGTGGAAGAAATTGAAGCTTTACCTGAGACTTATGCTGATGCAGCTGAGCGTGCGATGAAAGCAGGTTTTGATGGGGTTGAAGTACACGGAGCTCATGGTTTCCTCCTCAATCAATTCTACTCACCTATAACCAACAGACGAGGCGATAAATATGGAGGTACTTTAGAGAATAGGATCAGGTTACCACTTGAAGTCGTTGAAAGAGTGAAAGAGAAAGTAGGTGGAAGGCTACTCTTATACCGTTTAGGCTCAGACGACCTAGATCCTCACGGTATACGAATTGAGGATTCTAAAAAATTCGCGAAGAAACTCGAAGAAGCTGGGGTGGACTTAATCGATGTGTCAGGTGGTATGTGTGGTAGCCGACCGGAACAGCTCCAAGACACTCAAGGCTACTTCATTCCTCAAGCTCAAGAAATAAAGAAGATCGTAAAAATTCCAGTTATTGGTGTTGGCAGAATCATAGACCCAGAATATGCAGACACTCTGATAAAAGAGGGACGAGTTGACTTAGTCGCTGTAGGAAGAAAGCTTCTAGAAGATCCAAACTGGGTGACAAAAGCTATCAAAATATTACATGGATAAACCAAAACCGCAATATACAATAAAAAGGTTGGAAATCGTAGTCACTCTGAGGGATCCCTTAGTCCAATCAGAGACAATTAGTATTTTCGAGATGCACTAATCTGAGATTTACAAAAAAGGGGATTCGGTATAAGTTCTTGCAAGTTCGCTGGTATATTAAATTCACCAAACAGTAGGACTGAAATAGATTATCAGGGTAGACAAGGCGTATGTTTTTTTACTTGATTTTTGAGTTGAATAGATGATTACAGTCAACTTTGGATAACAAGCCTTTAATATTCGTATTACTAATCACTAAAAAAGTATTATTAATTGAGAGGTTGTGCCTTGGCATACTTCACCAGTAAGGACGTTGTTGCGATCTCTATGTGTGCTGCCCTATGGGGCGTCCTCAACATCACAGTGTCTCCCGTATTCTGGACTATCACTCATCTGCCTTTCGCATGCGATCTGATTGGCTTCACATGCCTCATCATCGCTGTGTGGTGGGTAAAGAAGCTCGGAGCTGCTTCAGCAGTAGGCATCATAGCGACGGCTATCAACTTCATCCTTCGGCCTGAAGCCACTCACTTCATAGGCTTCACAGCAGCCAGCATACTATTCGACATCACCACGCGAATTGCAGGGTATAAGACCTGTTTTGGAAGTCCAAAAACGAGCGGTGTATGCTTGATATTCCTATCAGTCTTATCAGGAGGTCTAGCTGGATTCATCATTGGCAACCTCTTTATGGCTCCAGGGATAATAGCATCAGTCTATGGCACACTCTTCGTCTTCGCTGGGCTTCACGCCACGGGAGGTATGATTGGCGGGTTCTTAGGTTTCATCTTAGTGAAAGCTCTAGAGACCCGAGGAGTGCTTATTCCCAAAAAGCGGGTCTAGCGCTGGTTTTAAGGAGAAGGTGCTACTCGAAGCGTTTAAGCTGTGGAAGAGTCCTCTTCACTATTCTTGTCACGATGATTCCTAGTATCATGGAGATTAGGGCTTGTCCGAAGAGGTCTCTGAGGTATGATATTATTGCTAGTGGGTAGCCTTTGATGAATATGTTCACAAAGAAGTACGTGGTGGCCATGATGAAGCCGCCTAGCATGCACAGAAAGACTTGCGTGACCGTGTTTCTTCCTTTTCCGAAGCCCACGATGAAGCCCTCAACACCGTGGGCGGGTATGGTCACAAACCAGCGGGAGTATCCTACAAAAAGATCCGCTGCAACGGGTCCAATCACTCCTACAATACCACCAACCTTGCTACCGAAGAGGAGGGCTGCTAGGAATATCATCGTGTCTCCTATATGGGTGTAGCCTCCTGTTGGGGAAGGCATAAATGCTGTGCCTGTCAGGATGGCTGTCAGAGCTGAGAAGACACGATGATATT
>Ga0209636_10003026_pt1 | contig 17158 bp, 16 predicted proteins | sample DeeMarSWOR152_54_FD_187464 | JGI IMG/M metagenome (GOLD analysis project Ga0209636, IMG submission 187464) | Marine sediment microbial communities from White Oak River estuary, North Carolina - WOR-1-52-54 (SPAdes) (version 2) | ecosystem: Environmental > Aquatic > Marine > Intertidal zone >...
GAACAAAACAAAAATTAAAGTAGCAATAAGAAACAACGTTATCAAAATTTCCAGCACTCGCTTTGATACATACCTGCACATGGACATTTTATACCTCCTGGTATTTTGAGGAGAAAGCCAGAAAATCAGCGTTTTTCAATTCTTTTGGATCAGAGGACATTTTATCACCTCAAAGTAATTAAACGTAAAAGAATAAGTATTTTTTGTGTATTTGTACGTACATCAGCACATACAGATTATATAAATCACAATATATATTATAAATTATACTTATACTTTTGAATATCTATCCTTCTATCTTCTTCTTGATATTTTCAGCTTTTTTTACCACTTTTTCTTTGTTCCATACGTGAGCAATCCGTTCTACAGCTTCTAATTTGTGCACCACTGTATCTAAATAGGAAAAAATGTCTCCCGGGTACAAAAGCAATGCGTACTCCTGTCTGAATAATTTTGAGATCCGAGAAGGAGACAACCCTTCCATTCGCAGTTCACAAATCTTCCGGGAAAAATTCCATTTTGGATGGTCACAATACGGATTCTCTTCGCAGTCGCACACAAAAAACTCAATCAATACAGGAAGGCCGGCCTCAGTTTTCGTTAATGCTTCTATACATGTCCCTGAAAAAAGCGTATCCACCTCCACATCTAATTGAGATTTTAACCGCTGAGTCAAATACACGTTTTGAAAAGATTCCAGCTGAATTACAGTGTCTAGGATATCTGCGGTTAACTGGGTCCGAATAAATTCAGCTTCTTTCACACTCAAAAAAGAGACAGAAACTGCCCTGCCATACTCAGTAATTTTTTTATCTTTTACCATGTTATACTTTTCAAGGGGTTCCAGAAGGGTCACCGGCAATTCCCATAATGCGTAGGTATTGACTGATTCTAAAGAGAGGTTGCACGCTTTTGCTGCTAATGCATTTTCCAGCTCTTGCGCAGTTGTGTAGATCACTTCCACATCTTCCATATGTCCTTTGAGCAGCTGGTATAATGTGTCTTCTTCTGAAAAGGGTTCCATTAATAAATACACTTTTCCCATTGTGTGGTACAATGGTCTTCCTGCTCTTCCCAGCATTTGGTGGAATTCCCTGGTGGTTAGTGGTTCAATCCCCATTTTGTAACTGTCAAAGATGACACAGGAGGAAGGGAAGTCCACACCAGCAGAGAGTGCAGCAGTACAGCACACTGCCTGTATTTTCTGGTCCCAGAACTGGAGCTCTGTCCTTTTTCTTTTTATGTAGGGGAGTCCTGCATGATAAGGATACGCATTGACCCCTTCTGAACGTAGGAAGGCAGCCAGATTTTCACAATTTCTCCGGGAGTTGGTGAACAAGATGGTTTGCCCATGGTACCCGTAGGGAGAGATTTCTTTCCATTCTGTCTGAATAAGTTCTTTAATAGTCTCTTTTTTGTGTGGTGTTAGCACAATATGCCTTTCCAAAGGGACGGGCCGTTCTTCATACAAAATAGTTTGAGCTCCTAATTCTTTTCCAATCTGGTGAGGATTTCCCACAGTGGCGGATAATCCAATGAACTGGGCGGAAGGGTGTAAAGCCCGCAGTCGAGAGATCATCCCGTCCAGGCGCGGTCCCCGTTCTACATCTGATAACATGTGCACTTCATCGATGACAATGCAGCCAATATCACCTAAAGGGATATTGGAACGAATAAGAAAATCCAGCCCTTCATACGTCCCCACAATGATATCTGCATTGATATCTGTATCAATGATGTACATGTCTTCTCTGGTCTTGATGCGAGACATGCCCACCCTGATGGAGACTGTATGGGTGGAGCCGTACTTCCGGGTAAAATCTTCATATTTCTGGTTTGCTAAAGCCACTAACGGCACCAAAAAGAGGAATTTCTTGTTACAGTACACATTTTTGAGTCCAGCAAGTTCAGCTATCAGTGTTTTGCCAGAAGCAGTAGCTGATACAATTAGTAAGTTCTTTTTATTAAGTAATCCAGCTTCTACTGCTTTTCGCTGAATAGGTAGTAAATGGGTAACTTCTTTTTTAAGGATGTCTTTTAACTCCTGGGGAATATCAATGTCATCAATGCTCAATAGCGTTTCAGGCATCCCCCCCTCTACCATATCGTAGAGCGTGTCCTGCGCTTTTGCATATTTGGGATCAAATAACTTGATCACTTTGTCCACATCTTTGAGGCGGTCTAAAAGAGGTTCTGCAGGGACAGATATTTTTCTATACTGTAAATCTCTTTTCAATTCAGTGAGCGCACATTTTTTACAGATTTTTTCTCCATGGTACACGTACTGTGGGGTTCTGGTGATTCTCCCTTCCATGAAACAGTGCCGACATAGATCGATCCATTCCCAGCTCGTTTGTAAGTACTGAAAGAGTTCTTCCAGTTCTTTTTTGAGAGTAAGGGTTTCATCGTCTGAAGAGAGGTATATTTTCTTTTTTTTGAAGAGTTCAACTGCTTTTTTGGGTTGGTACAATTTATCTGAAGCACGAAATTTGTGAGGTCTCAATGTATTCTTTTCTTCCCGCAAGGTGAGATAATAGATCTTTCTGCCGTTATATACGTTGTAGATTTCCAATTCAGGTTTCTTACGGGTAGTCTTTCTGATAATCAGCATGCAAGGAGATTGACATGAAGGTTTATATATTGTGGGATAAGGTAGACTTTTACTGCACTACGTGTTTTCAATCTGGGGATAAGCAAATCATTATCTGCCCTTGTCATTATCTATCCTTATTTCCACATTTTGCATCCCCATTTCTGAGCAGATTCACTTGTAAGCCACAAAGCAATAGCTGGATTCTTCTATCTTTTCATTGATTTCAGGTGCATCCTCTGGCAGTCCCCAATAAACGCCTGGCACCAGCCCAGGTTCTGTCAATGTCCAGGGATGTATCGCGTCCAAAATCTCCTGTTCACTACGTGCATAGAATTGTATTCCAAATCTCTCAGACGCTTCCACTAACCCTTTCACCTTCTTTAATTGTCTGCTGGCAATGGTGACTGCAATGTGACTCCCTTCAGCTGCCCAATTGTACAGCATATCAAAGAATTGGATCAGGGGCTCATCAGGGACTGTGACAGCTACACCAACGAAACCAATGCCTACCTGTCGAACATCGCCAAACAGCTCGCCTATAACTGGAGAGTCAAGGAATGCAGAAGGTTCTGTGACATTGCAGTGAACATAGCGCACATTGGGTAGATTATGAAGAATCTCCTTCCCAAAGGTCACAGTGATGGAATCGTTGTCTGAGTAGACCACTCGAGCGTCTGGATTGATTGTCTGAACGACCTCGTGTATATTCCCTCTTGTAGGCAATCCAGAACCAAAATCAATGAACTTGTCCAATCCTTTCTCTTTTACCATGTAGGTCACGGCCCGCTGCAAAAAGCGCCGCTGCTCCCACAGGGATTCCTCATATATGGGATAAATCTTCTTTACCAGCTTCACTGTCGCCCGGTCCACAGCGAAATTGTGGTTTCCACCCATAACATAATCCCACATACGGGCTGCATTAGGCTTCATCTTGCTTATTATTTGCATTATTGTTCCTCCTTGGGTTCGGTCCATACTACAACCAATTTGAGGATTGCTGTCTACAGTCTTGCAAGATAAGGGGTAGCACAATGACTGTATAAGTGATTGTATTCTTGCCTCAATCATGGAACCTCTTTATCACCATGTAGCTTTCTCAGTGAGTCTTTATATAATTTTCTGTTGCAGATTACGGAAAAGAGAAGATACTACCTTTGGAATTCTGGAATACTCATGGAGGCCAACAATACTGGTGGTGGCCATTTTCCTGGTTAGTCTGATCCATGGTTAGAAATTTGTTGAAGGTTTTTCCGCTGTCCAAGAATCGACTTCACATAGTGTGGATTAGTACTGGCAATAATCTTGGCAAGTAGAAGTCTCTCCAATTCTTCATTTCCATCACTGGCATTTTTCGCATAATCAAGGTACTTCTGTCTGGCGTCTTTCCATTCTTGACTTTCCCCAAAAGTCTCCATAATTGCCAGTGTGAGAATCTCCTTCAATTCCTCAGTGCCCATCTTGCCTAATTCTCTCTCTACCTTTTGCGTTATTTCTGTTAATTTTTCCCTCTCTTTTCGATATACATCTTTCATTATCTTTGCTTTGTATTTTTCGAAGAAGTTCTGCATATCAAATCCTTCTGCGCCTGCAACCTTCAAAGAGAAGTTCTACTGATCCAATTACTGAAAAGCATATATAAATTTTTTCACCTGGAAAATATGAAAACATGGAGACACAGGAAAGAGAATATGTTAATATAAAAAATGGAATGTAAGAAATATTAGATTTTAGAATATTTTATCATTTAGATGAATAATTTTTGAATTTTTTAAGTTATATAAGGTCCATTGTATATTTACAGGTGATAAGAATCACTTGATTCCTTTTTTATTTATTTTCTTTTTTCAAAAAAACAAAGATACGTATTACTTCGATATTCAAGGTTTGATTCTTCAATGCTTTTGAATGTAAGGGCAGTTCTATATAAAACAGAGATCAACTGTGCAACAGAGTATTTAATACAATTCTATGACTCTTCCAATACCCTTTTCATTGAAACATATTCTTCTCTTGTGATCTCTCCCTTTGCGAATCGTACCCTCAAAATCTGAAGAGGATCTTCATTTGAATCGTCAGATAATGATAATCCTGCTCTTGTTCGTGCAATTTGCTGCTCAATAGTCCTGAAAATCTTGGCTGCACTTTTATTGGGAATTCCCCTTAAACAGCATTCTTCTGACAAAAATCGCATATCTATATAAATACTTGAATTGATCAACCCTTTCTCAATCCGTGTATTGGCCATATCTGTGTATCTATAATCTGTGATATTCCTTCGCAACCCTAATGTGGTGGGTCTCCGCACAATTATCCGGTGTGTAGTAATAAAAATGGAATCAGGAGTAATTGCCTGCTCTATTCTAGCCTGTCTTACTGCATGCAGAACTTTTTCACCAGTAATGAGCAGTTCTCGTATATCTTCGGGAACATCTGTTTCCAACCCGGTGAAGATACCCCCTGTTACTGATCTCTCAGGTTCTTGATTGTTCATTGTACTGCAAGATGACACAATCCATATAAATGTTATGAACTCCACCCACCGGGTCACATTAAGAATTAGAATCTGAAGGGTCATATCAAATCGAATCAAACCATATCATCTGAACCATCCTTCTGCATCCAGAATATCCACACTATCTGCAACAGAATTACAGATAAAATCTGGAGTAACCTCATTTTCCAAATCCTTTTCAGTAAATTCACCTGTCTTCACTAATATTGTCGTAATACCCACATTGTGGGCACCCACTATGTCTGTGGATACCTTGTCTCCCACCATGACTACTTCCCCTTTTCTTAACTCCATACTCTCCAATACCAATTCAAACATGTAAGAACTGGGCTTTCCAATGTACACTGCTTCAACACCAGATGCTCTCTCCAGCATTTTGGCCCATGACCCCACATTTAACTCATAGTCACCCATACTGGAATCTATGAGCTCTGGAGACATACCAATCAATTTTGCACCCTTCAATAACAGTTTTAATGCCTTATTCATGTTAGTAAAATTGAATCCATCCCTGTAATCACCTACAACAACATACTCAGGATTTTCATCATTATAATTAAAATCTTTAAATTCATTAAATCCTTCTCTTTCCAGAAGGACCCAGCACGACTTTGGCTTTATCTTTCTGAGGTAGACTGCTGTTGCATATGAAGCTGTAATGACCTCCTCTTTCGTTATGCAAAATCCTGCTTTCTGTAATTTAAAAGCACACGAAAGCCGACTTTTCAATGTGCTGTTGGTTAAAAATCTGAGGACTATTCCTTTTTCTCTCAGCAGATTGATAGTTTCAACTGCTCCAGGAATGGTTCTGCCCTGGAAGGTCAGTACTCCATCGACATCAAAAATCACACCTTTCATAAAATGAGCTTTCCTGCTTTGTTAAAAAGTAACCCCTCAGACGTTCAGAGAGAGATTTCTTTGGTTTCCATCCCCTGGGCTGTTGTTCCCATTTCCTTTTTACCGGATCCCATGTTTCATACAAACTTTTGTTGAACCTCCAACTTCTACCTTTCTTAACTCCAGTCACATCCAGAATTTCTACTCCCACCACAGTTCCATATTTATCCTTAAACTCAATTCTTTTAGGTGTTCCAGTTTCATGGGTTTTCACCACATCTTTCCAAATTTTTTCAGGGGTTTTATCGTACGATGGGAATAGAATAGGTTCTTCAATCACCAGTTTACTGCTCTCCAGGTCAAAATATCCCTTGATAACATCTGAATTCGCCCATATCTTTACAAATACTGGGTCTTTTAGGTTGTAAAGATTTTTGTAGTAGGTGGTTACTTCAAAGGAGACAATTTCAATACGAAGATTTTTGATATCCAATTCTTTTAATGCGTTCTTAATGCCCCTTTTAACCTTGTTCTCATGGTAGGCATCTCCAATGAGGAAAAATGACAAAATCATGCCTGAAATCTGCGAAGAAATTTGCAATAACTCTGGATACGCAGAAGCAATGTAAAAGTTAGTCATAACAAAGAAAAGAATAATGGCTGCAGGTACATATCTCTCCATCATGATGAGGACAAGTGCTGCTGCAACAGTAATCACGAAGCCAGGGATGATCATCCCAAATCCTATCAAGAACAAGGCCACAGTAGCCAGCACCACCATAAGAGAATCCACACCTCTTTGCAGTTTCATAAAGTTTCTATGGGCAGAAGATTTAAAGCTTTTTTGAGACACCGTTATTCTGAGAGAGTCATTGGTTCTGCAGGAGGAACTGCTCTATAAGGTTATCTCTGATATCTCGTTTTAAATTTACTTAGAATCCTTATGAGCTATGCCACCTCAGCAAGGAACTCTCTTATTTTCTTTGCAGTTATGCTCACCTATTACCAGAACGAAAAGAAGATGCAGCCTTCTTCCACTCAGGAGCATTTGTCCTTCGGACCAGAAAGGTAAGATACTGGCCTAGCACTTCCTGGTCAACATCTGATTGAGAAAAGAGTTCCCACCTGTTGTTTTTACAATCTTCACTGACAATCAATACCCAATGAGCTGCATCTATGTAGGTCAAAGGCATTCCCTTTTCAATTTTCTTCTTTATAAACCCTTTTCTTTCTCTAAATGGGGTAACTATTAGTATCCTATTTTTCTCTGGCTTGACCAGATTTTCTTCTTCAAATACATTTTTTACATCATTGGTGATAATTCTGTCCAGCATATTCCTGGTGATCTTTTCTCTTTTCGCCAATATACTTGCATACACTGTCGAAATTCTGTCCACCTTTGGTACTCTCTCTAAAATGTGAGTCAAGAAAGAATTAAAGGCAATATCTTCTATAGAATTCATAAATTTCTGAATTCCTTTTGATCCTTCATTTCTTGGACAGTTCTGGCTGTATACCTGTAATGCTGGACCCATAGCGATGACCATGGCATCTCTAATGTCAAGATCGGGATGATTGTCAATTGTTCTCCTCATTTCTTTATCTATTGCTTTTTTCAAATCAGTGGTCTGCCCCTTCATTCTCTGTACGTTCATGCACACTACGATGCAATTATAGTTCATTCCGTATGGTCGTACACCACTGGGAGTCTCTCCGTGGGTAGGATAGACAGCAATCACCTCAAATCCTGCTCTTATCAATGCTTCTAAAACTGCTGCCCACGCCTCCGATTTCTTATGCTGAAAGAGGAAGGTAAACAAACCAGACTCTTTAAGCACTCTCTTAGCTTCACCAAATACCCTGGCCATTCCCTCAATGTAGAAGGCTTTTCCCTTTTTTTGAGCTGCATTCACCACAATTTCTCTGTCTTTTTCAGTGAGAGGAGAACCAAAGATATCCGGGTAGTCATGCTGTAATCCTAACCGCAGCCACACATAGAAAAAATCTGATAGTTCAGAATACATGATATTATCATAGTAAGGGGGATCTGTGATTACTGCATCAACACTATTATCAGGGATAGATGTAAGGGTTTCTGCACTTTGACAGAGCAAAAGCGTATTTTTATGGGTAAGTTCTTTGAAAGTGGTGGCAAATGTGCCGTTTATTCTTTCATTTTCCATAATCTTTTTGATCCTTCTTTTCGCTAGATTATTTTTTGGCTCTATTCTTTCTTTTTTTGTACTCAAGACAATTTCATATGGGTTCCTCTGATACTGTGAGGCTCGCAATCCTTTTTTGTAGTAGTTTCTGAAGGTGCCCCTCCCATAGGATGTACCCCACACATTTCCTTCTACTGAGGATACTGGGGGCCAGAAATGATGGCCGCCAAACAAGGGCTCCAGTTTCAACCCCTTCTTATTGTAAATGGTGAGCATGTTATTGGCATTCAAACAATCAGAAAATACTACCAAAAAAAACTCTCTGAGAGATTTATCCTTAGTTTTTAGAATATAATCTAAGATCATACTCAAACATAATAACTGCCGTCCATTGAACAGCTGGGACCAGTGTGTATACTGGTAGTTGAGCAGTTCCCGAGTTTTTTCTCCATCTTGTATTACCTGATCTGGTACTACCTTTCCTAGGAGATCATTTTTCCTCTCTTCAAATTCCTGTTCTGCTCTTTGACAGATGTAAATATCTTCTTCGTCTGGGCACTTGTAGTCTCTTCCACAGTGGGGACAGTAGTACTCTATGGCAATCAGCTCTTGTTCTGGTGGGCCATGATGCTTCTGTACTGCACTGAGAATACTGTTCTGAAACCCACAGTGAGGACAAAAATATGTTCTCCCGTCAGTAGTCCCCTGAAATGGATCAAAATGAACTCCACAGTAATGACAGCACGCATCTGTTTTCAGGCTGTGAAAGACTTCTCCACAGTGAGGACAGACATACACCCATTCTTTCCGTGGTTCTGCCAGCACGAAAGATTTGTGTAGAACAATAGTCTCTGAACAGGATTCGCATTCAATCTTCTTGGTCCAGAAGCAGTACATGATATCAGCTTTGTGACCTTTTTTACACCTGGTTTTGTAGTATGAAAGAAGATTATCTTTGAGCGAGATATTCATTTTTTCAAATTCATTTTTGATTTGCTCTCCATTCGCTGATTCTAATTCTTTTTTTGTTATGAACCAGGCCAGTGGATTACTGTCTACACCTATCATTTTGCAACCTAACCGGTGTCCTTCAACTATGGTGGTACCACCGCCCATGAAAGGGTCCAGAATCACTGGCGGATCACCGCGGTCATTCTTAAGGGTAGTGTTCTGATAGTAGTGGAGTACAGGATTTTCTTCTAAAAAGGTTCCCAAAATTAAGGCTCTGAAGGTGCTGCCCACTCGTCGGGCAAACCATTTATGCAGGTGATATATCGGTTTTCGAGAATTACTTTCCCTCCATGCAATCTCATCGATAAATTCAATGGGAAAATCCTGTTCTATATAGGGCATCTTTTTCGCCTCGATGTCTTTACTTGTGAGCATCGATGTCTTTACTTGAGCATCGATGTCTCATTACTCGAAGTTACTGCATATAAAAATACCTGTAAACACGTACTACATCTCTACATTGAAAACAATCTATCCAACACCCAGAACAATTCTACCCCTAAAAAATGAACAATAAAAAAGAAAATATGGACAGCAAATATTACATGACTTTGTCTCCCTTCTTGTATCGTTCTTTTTTCACAGCCAGTGATTCCCAAGTAATATCGTAGATCTTCTCCAAATCCATGTAGGCGCCTTTTTCTTCGTACATTTTTCTGATGACGTCTCGCATTGCCTTGGTCTTTAGATCACCGATAGCCACAGCTCCATACAGGTACTTCCCATCTGTTTCCTTTCCATCATCTGCAACTTCTACGCCTTCGATCCCTGCAGGAGGATATGCATTAGTGTCGGCCAGCACCCTAAGAGATGAACATTGAGTCCATGTATCCTTTGCCATCAACTGGATACCAGCTGTTCCTGTACCCACCACAATATCTGCGTCCTTTACCGCGTTCACACATTCTTCTGGAGTGGAAACCTGGGTTGGGGTAACTTCCCTGTCATACTTTTCTTTGATCTTCTTGGCTACCCGTTCTGCTTTTTCCTGTTTTCGTGATGTTAAGGTCACATCAACCCCTTCTCTTCGTAGTAATACTGATACCCGTTCACCTACAGGGCCTGTTCCTGCCAGTACTGTTGCTTTTAACCCGTTCAAGTCTTCTAGTTTATCTTTGATCTTGGCTACTGTAGCAGCAGAGGTGGTGGAATTACCATCGGGATCGGCCATAATAGATACCTTGAAGTCACCGAAAAAGGTTTTCTTGGCTTTCTTCATCATTTTGTCTGCCAGATCTGAATCGCTGCCACCAATTAAGATTGCTGTGTTGATCAGTTTCTTCGGTCTCCGGGTAAAGATACATCCATAGACCATATCGGTAATGTCGTCCAGGGTAATGTTGCCGTAGGGTATTAAAGCATCCACATCGGAGTCATAGGCCACAATCAAGTCAAAGAGACTGGGCTGATTTTCATTGCTCAAATAGACCAGGATTTTCTTCATAAATTCACCCGAATTCACTTGAATATTCCATTTATACGTTTTTCTGTTTACATATGTAAATAATAGTGTTCAATGATATGTACTGTGACAGCTTTGTCTCCCTCTGAACAGGCTACAGTACAAGAGAGGTGTCACGCAGTGTTAACCTGGATCTTCCATTTCGAACTCAGCGTTCTGGTCTCTCAAAAGGTGTGCAGTGAAAGCCGAATTTTTCATTGTACAGGTCACAGGCTTGTCTGCGGAAATCTGCATTACCGCCCAGAAAGATTATGACCTTTTCAGAGGTGATAGCCTGAGTTGCATCACCAGTAAAGGTATATTCTTTGTACGGTTGTACTCCTCCCGGGTGGTAGTAAATCCATATTTCACCAACTTTTCGTCCATCTTCTCTGTACACCAGGTGGCACATGTGATATTCTTCCTCTATGATGCATTCTATAATCTCTCCGTCCAGTTCGTCAAGTATGTAGTCTTTGGCATGATTCTGTTCGAGGAGTGTTCCCTCTCCAAAGAATACCACCACCAGAATAACAGCAGCCAGGATAACACAGACGATTACGATAACTGCAACTTTTGTTTTCCTTTCCATGGAGGAGAGAATAAAAAGAGATTAATAAACTTTTCTCATACAGGAAGTTACATCCTCTCCTGTTAGTATAGGTTACCGCCGGAGTGGGTTCAGGAACCTTTTGTGATGGGGATGAGGAAAGATTTTTATATAAGATTTTGATCCGTTCTTCATGGATATGAAAAGACCCTTCTACCAGGATGTGTCTTTTTGGGTTCTCATTTTTTCAAACCTTCTCACTGCAGGAATTGCTGCAAAGGAGAACTGGTCTTTGATAACATTAATGATGGCCTACTGGCTTCAGAGCTGTATTATAGGGGTTTTCAACTTTGCAAGGATTTTGAGTGTGAAAGAATTTTCGGCAGAAACCTTTTTCATTAACAAAAAACCTGTGTTATCAGGAGAATACGTTAAGATATTTGCAGCAATATTTTTTGTTTTTCACTATGGGTTTTTTCATCTGGTTTATGCTGTATTCTTACTCTTTTTTGCTTTTACGTCCGACTCTGCAGTAAATATAACCCATATCTTGATTGCGGGAGGTATTTTCCTTGTTGATCATGCATTTTCTTTCAGCTACAATAGGAAAAGAGATGAGAAAAGAACATGGAAAATTCCACGGCTGATGTTTTTTCCCTATGCACGCGTGATCCCCATGCACTTTGTTATCATAGCGTATGGGGTTCTGTCTCCCGGAAAGGAGTTACTTTACCTTTTTTTAGGATTGAAAACAGCAGCAGATGCAGTCATGCATGTGATAGAACATGGATAGTAGCAGCAAAAAAGAAAAAAAGAAGCTCATTCAATCGCTGGAACCTTCATCCTCCACCATGTCAGGCAACTCATCCTCCAGCAATCTCAAACGAGGATACAAATAGCTTAAGACTGTTATCAAAACCATAAGGACCCCTATCAAGATAAACATCAATGCAATTCCTCTTCCTGGTCCTGTACCAATAATTTTTCCAATACTTCCCGCCAATTGTCCATCTACTGCCATGAGAGGCTCGAATACTCTATCTGCTAGAGGTCCTGCTGTCAAATAAGATATAGGCGTCACAGATATGGCAATCATCCTTCTCACTGAGAAAACTCTCCCTTGAACATCAGGAGCAGTCTTTGTCTGCCAAATAGCCTGACTGCATCCATTTATGATGGGACCTGTAAAGAATACGATGGAGAAAACTGCTGCTATGAGCAGTGCGCTAGCTCGGAATCCAGCAAACATCAAAACTATGCCTGACAATACTGAAAACCCCAAAATACCGTTTACACGACGTTTAGGTCCTCCCCATGCACTCATTGTAATTCCTCCCAAAAGCATTCCTACACCACCAACAGAGAGTACTGTTCCTAATACTGCAGCAGAAGAAAAACTCAGCACCAGAGGAGTAAAGAGAACATTCATAAAGCTGAACACAAAGTTGGAAGCAGCAAAATAGATCAAGAGAGCAAATAACCCATGTCGTGCAATAATATATTTCCACCCAAAAGCTACTTGGTTCAGAAACGATTCTTTCTCTGTGCTGGGAGCAGTGCTCCTAGGTCGAGGAACTCTTACTAAAGAGAGAGTGAAGAGGGCAAATAAAAAGGTGGCAAAATCAATGAAAATGACACCCCATACTTCTATTGTTATCAATAAGAATCCTGCGGCTGCTGGAGATATGATGATTGAAGCTGCTTCTGCAGTCTGTACCATGCCAGCTGCTCGACCAAGGTGTTTTTTTGGAACAAGCAGTGTTGTGGCTGCAGAATAAGCTGGCCATTGAAAAGAACTGAACGCAGAACTGATGGATATTAACACATAGATATGCCATATCTGTAATTGGCCCGAGTATAGTAACAGTGCAATTGCCAATGTGCAAAACGCTGCCCCAGAATCACTGAGTATCATAGCCTTGCGGCGGTCCCATCTGTCCACGAGAACGCCAGCTATTGGTGACATTACAATGCCAGGCACTGCTGTAGATAGCATAATCAATGACAACTTGGTGACTGATCCTGTGGCTAAGTATACCCAAACCGCAAGGGCAAATCCTGTCAGCCCAGATCCAATTAAAGAAACAAATTGGCCGAGCCAAATCAAGGTGAACACTCGGATACTACCACCAGCTTTCTCCTCACTCATGAAATCACCACATCTTTAGGCTATCTACCACTGTTTCATTCAATGGAGGCCCTTGTCCATCGGCACATCCTGTCGTACTCGTAATGTAGTATATAAGCATTTCGTAGGAGTAGGGATAAAAATCTTCAAACTTCAACCTCAATTGCCATATTCAACAGGCAGATATCTAATAACAACCAATGATTCACAACCTGGACGGAAGCGACCACTGGTTATGGCAAATCTTGTTCTTGTATACTGCACTTGTTCTTGTATTTTGCAGTGGAAAGTAAAGATTATAAATAGCGTTTGAAATCTCATGTCATGTCAAAAGAATTACATACCCCTGAGGAATGGAAAAAAATCCTCGACAATCAGGCTGACTACACCAGAAAACACCGACACAGCCTCTATGAGAAGGTGGATGTGAAAACCAAGAAAACAATTCTAGATATTGGGTGTGGTACTGGAGTAATTACAGCAGATATTGCGTCTTTGACTGATGGGCGTATTACTGGCATTGATATTGATGACAAGAAACTGGCATATGCCAAACCACTTATATCTGATCGCATCACCATCATGCAGGCTGATGTGTTGGAACTGCCCTTTAAAGATAACACGTTTGACCTGGTAGTATTCAGTGTTGTGCTGGTTCACATACACCAGCAGCAGAAAGCAGTCAATGAAATGGTCAGAGTGGCCAAAAAGGGAGGGATCGTTTTAGCTACATTAGAGCCTGACTATGCAGGTGGGTTCCATTACCCAGAGACTGAAGCAGATCCTATCTTCGAGAAAAATCTTGAAGAAATAGGAGTTGAAATGGAAACTGGCCGAAAATTAAGATACTTGTTTGTTAAAGCTGGATTGCAAACGGAAATCGGTGTCTATTCTGATGTTGTTAATTTCTTCAACGAAGATAGCGAAAAAAAAGTGGAAAGATATCTAGAATATTTTTATAAAACTGAAGAATTACTCTTAAAGAATGGATGGACCAAAAAACAAGTAGAGGAGTATAAACAGAAACAGCTTGCTTTGATCAAGAATAATTTGACATTTTCATTTACGCCTGCATTCTATGCAATCGGAAGAAAATAAGAAAGTGTTAGTACTGTAATTGCTGTAACATTTACATGAAACAGACTGATCAGACCAATATGGGATTATTCTATCAAATTCCTAATATAACATTTTAATCCAGAAGCCCCTTTTGAGTATAATAAAGCTTCCAGATCTCGTATATAAAAGCTTTTCGGTCCAAACTCTTTCTAAGAAATTCTCCTTATTACAAGAGCTAAATGTATATTTCTGTATTTTGCTGAATCAATTATATTTTAGCTTCCCTTTTATTCAACTTTGTTCGAAAATAAGCAAAAAATTATTAATTTTTATTAAATAACTTTATATATTAGAATATTTTTAGCCATTCAAGCACTTGATACCTTTTTTGTTCAAAAAGCTATCAAGTGCATAATACAGGAGGTTTTAACATGCCAAGAAAGAGTAAAGTATCAGATGAAGACATTCTAGAATTGTATAGAAAAGGATTGACCAATCGTCAGATAGCAGATGAGCTGGACATGACGCAGCCAGCTGTCTATTACCGACTGGAGAAATTACAGCTGGTGAATAATTTCCACCACAATGTGCAGGTGGATTTGGAGCAGGTACGTATCCTGCATACTATGGGATTGACCAATGTGGGAATTGCGATGCTGCTGAGAGCCAGTGTGGCAGTCATTTCACAGCACATGAGAGAACTGGGATTAAGAGATAACTACCACAGACTCAAGGACGAAATTAGCTAGTACTAAGACGTCATGGAAAGTGAAGCTGGTGATAGATAGACTTCCCAAGTGTTTGCACACATGCCTGCACTGCAGGCATGCTGTCATTTTAGAAAGTTACACTGGTGTTTCTAAAAAGCTCATTTTTGATGGCTGCTGGAAAACTGATAGTATTGAGTTACCGTTAGCCAGAGAAGAGTGCGATAAATTTGAAGAAAGTCCTGATCGGATTAAGAGAAAATACTGGGAAAAGTGGAACTGGAAAGTGTATGTGGATAAAGATCTGGTAGAGCAGGTAAGGCCTGAAGAGGGATCTGGTGAAGTACATGAGCAGGAAAGTGAACAAGGAAAGGGTGAAGTACATGGACAACTTGATAAACGAGAACACAGTGGACCTGAGCAATTGACACAAGGATCTCAAGAACCCTGTGAACAGCCTATTGTACACATAGAAGATCTGCCCCAAGGACCTGGCATATCATTGGAAGGTAATGCTCATTCTGCTGGACCTGACCATGATCATAGAAAAGGAAAAGAGAATGATGAAGCTGACTTTATACAAGCAAGTGAACTCCTGAAAGAATGTAACACAAAAGAGGAGAAAGAGAAATCAGACGAAGTACATGAACAATCCATTGAACCGAGAGCAAATCTCCCCACCAGGGAACTCATTTTGCAGGCATTGGCTAATAACATATCCAGGCTGAAAGACATTGCCCATTTTGCTTCTGTCAATCCATCTACTGCTCACTACCATTTGAGTAAGTTGATCAGATCTGGGCAGGTGGAAAGAAGTGGTTGATCAGATCTGGGCAGGTGGAAAGAAGTGGTCGACACAGGAAATAGAACAGCTGAAGGAGAGCCAGTCACCTATATCAATGAAGCATATACTAGTTGTAATAATAATCTTTGGCATTCTCATCGGAATAGTTGCATATCTAAGGGATAATCACACTGATCCTCCGGCTACTACTCCTCCTACTACTCCTCCAGCTACACCTTCTCCTACACCTACAGATGATATTGGCATTGGTTCATATCCACACTCTTTGCTATTCTCTTCGATGATATAATCCTGCACAGAATGCTTGTATTTCTGGTATGCCTTTCTGCCTATGGCTCTAACCCACTCAATTTATTCTTGAAGGGAGAGAGTTCCATTGGGAAAACCCACATTGCAAAGAGTGTGGCAGAGTACTTCCCTGAAGAAGATGTGTGGTTTGCACAAAAGAGGGCAAACTAAATTTGGCTACCTGATAATTTATTGTTTTCAAAATTCGGTGGATAATTCAAAAGTATATTCCAAATTGCTTGAGGAAAATTATGGGTTAGCAGTAATGCGAACTTTAGTCATTCTATCTTCAAAAGTGTGGATTTTGGCGAGAGGCAATTTGATGCATAAAAGCGAAAAACTTAAGAAGATGCAAGTAGTAGAAATAGTACCTCTAACTCTCTTATTCTTCTGGACTAAAGAAAGGATTTTCGGTCACTATGGAAGGATATTGATCTCGTGTAAGAGTGAAAAATATAGGAGAAGAAAAAAAATCTTGGAAGAGACTCTGAGAGAATTGCTTAGTACAGTTGCAGAAGTAGACGAAGCCAATATTGACAGACTCTATAAAAGAGCTTACTTGATAAAGCTGAAGACTGAATTCCTTGATCAGCAGATCAAAGAGGTAATAGAAGAATTTAAGTTCTCTGGATCACTGACACTAAATGTGATAACTCAGCCTTTCTGGGTGGTCTTAATTATCGAGGTAGTTCCCCGAGTCTTCAATTTTCTGAAAGAGCTGTTCAGATGACAAGAAGATCATGAAATTTGCCCACGTACCAACTCTGAACGAGAGGGTGAAACAGCTTTTGGAGTACAACCTCATTGAGCATCATCTGGAAAGGAAGGAACTGAGAAGAGAATGGTACTCCATCACAGAGAAAGGTAGAAAGATATTTAAGTGTTCTAACCATTATAAGGGCGATAGTCATGTCTGATAAGGAAAGGAAAGAAGGCCTTGTGAGGGAAATACTAGAGAGAGACGAGCTCACGGAAGCAGATATAAAGGAGCAACTGAAGAGAAGGGGGATCTCCTTCGTGAATAGGTACAACCGGAAATATTCAGCTCTCGTAGCGGTGTCCGTT
>Ga0209636_10003027_pt1 | contig 17157 bp, 22 predicted proteins | sample DeeMarSWOR152_54_FD_187464 | JGI IMG/M metagenome (GOLD analysis project Ga0209636, IMG submission 187464) | Marine sediment microbial communities from White Oak River estuary, North Carolina - WOR-1-52-54 (SPAdes) (version 2) | ecosystem: Environmental > Aquatic > Marine > Intertidal zone >...
ACATGGTTCAGACCAGTGGGTGTTTCAAAATGGTTTATATAGATGGAGCCTATTATTCTAAGGCTTATGGCGCAATAAACCATTTTGAAACGACCCAATAAAGCCTCGCGTTATAGGGCATACTGAAAAAAAAGATACCCATACCCTGGACTTTGACTTTACCCGTGGTTTTAGGACAAAATCCTTGCATATGATAATTCCATTTGTTAGAAGAATAGATTGACTTTTCCTTGGGAATCGTTACATGAAACTCCTACTCGATATGGGAAATCGTCTAGCGAGGGATAGGCCGGCCCGAGGCAATAGCAATAAGTGCTGTTTTAGACAGGAACCCCGGAATCGGAATCTCCAAGCTGTTTCATTCTCCGTAGTCTCAAGCAGGTCAAGGCGCTGGGGAAAGGAGGTCTCTTATGGATAAGATCAAGATTGCTATTGTCGGTATCGGTAACTGTGCAAGTTCATTGCTTCAGGGTATTGAGTACTACAAGAACAAGGATAGCAAAGATGCTATCGGATTGATGCACTGGGAGATTGGCCGTTACAAACCCCATGATATCGAAGTAGTAGCTGCCTTTGACATAGATAAGAGAAAGGTCGGCAAAGATGTCTCCGAGGCCATATTTCAACTGCCAAACTGTACCGCCGTATTCTGCAGAGATGTGCCCAAGACAGGTGTCAAGGTGGAGATGGGTGCCATATTTGACGGCCTTTCCGAGCATATGCGTGATTACGAGGAAAAATATACCTTTATCCTCTCTGACGAAAAAGAGCCGTCCAAAGATGACTGCATTAGGGTATTGAAGGGGAGTGGGGCTCATATCCTCTTGAATTACGTCCCAGTAGGAGCAGAAAAGGCCGCCAAATTCTATGCCGAATGCGCCCTTAATGCCGGGATAGGATTCATAAACAATATGCCTGTATTCATTGCCAGTAACGCGGAATGGGGTAAGAGATTTGAAAAAGAGCGGATACCCATTATAGGCGACGATATAAAATCTCAACTCGGCGCAACAATAGTACACAGGGTTTTGACAAACCTTTTCCGGGCAAGGGGGGTTAAACTCGAGAGGACCTACCAGCTGAATACAGGAGGAAACACGGATTTTCTGAATATGCTCAACAGGAACAGGCTGATATCTAAGAGAGAATCCAAGACTGAGTCAGTGCAATCTCAATTGGTTGAAAAGCGAATGGTAAAGGAGAATATTCACATAGGGCCAAGCGATTGGGTTGCATGGCAAAAAGATAACAAGGTCTGTTTTATCAGGATGGAGGGCAGACTCTTCGGCGATGTCCCAATGAACCTGGAATTGCGGCTCTCAGTAGAAGATTCCCCAAATTCCGCCGGGGTGGTCATCGATGCAATACGATGTTGTAAGCTCGCACTCGAGAGAGGAAAAGGGGGCGTCCTATACTCCCCATCTGCATATTTCATGAAGCATCCCCCAAGACAGTATACCGATGATGAGGCATTCAGACTCACTGAGGATTTTATCCAAGGAAAAAGGGACGACTAGACTCACCTACAAATATTAACAGTAGAGGAGACTGAAGCACGACAAGGGCTCGCAGAGGCCCTTAATTTTTGAAAGGAGGGCTACATGGATTGGGGTATTGAAAACAGGCTTTCCAGACTCATCAAGGAAGATGGCCGCTGCCAGTTTCTGCCCATAGATCATGGCTATTTCCAGGGACCTACCAGTTGTCTGGAAAAGCCATCCGAGACGATAAAAGACCTTCTCCCCTATGCGGATGGTCTCTTTGTCACCAGGGGTGTATTACGCTCATCTGTTCCTTCCAATAGCCAGACGCCGATCATCCTGAGGGTCTCTGGCGGTACCAGTATAATCGGGACTGACTTAGCCAATGAGACCATTACTGCATCAATAGAGGAGATCATCAGGCTTAACGCCGCTGCTGTTGGAATCTCTATCTTTGTGGGTTCTGAGTATGAGAAGCAGACATTGACCAACCTTGCGCGGCTTGTTGATCGGTGTGAGGATTTTGGTATTCCCGTTATGGCCGTCACCGCAGTTGGCAAGGAACTGGAGAAAAGGGAAGCCAGGTATCTTGCCCTGAGCTGCCGAATTGCCGCTGAATTGGGGGCAAGGATTGTAAAAACCTATTACTGTCCCGAGGATTTCGAAAAGGTGACAGGAGGCTGCCCCGTGCCCATAGTTATTGCCGGTGGCCCGAAATGTGAGACAGAGCTGGAGGTATTTGAATTTGTCTATGACGGCGTTCAAAAGGGAGCAATAGGGATTAATCTGGGCAGGAATGTCTGGCAGAATCCGCATCCAGTCCCTATGATGAGGGCATTAAACGCCATTATTCATAAGAACTCAACACCAAAGGAGGCCCAGGAACTCTTCGGCGAATTATCTAGGACTCAGTAGTGTGTGATCACCGAAAAGCCCCATTAGACGACCCGCATACGGATGATAGCAGACGACTACCAAAGGCCACCAGACAAAATGAAATGTGCGATGTACTACAATAACAGGGATATACGGTTGGAAGAAATCCCTGTGCCCGAGATAGGATCAGATGAGCTGCTGGTCCAAATGCATGCGTGTGGGATATGTGGTAGTGATGTCCTCGAATGGTACAGGATAAAAAAAGCGCCCCTTGTGCTCGGCCATGAGATGACAGGGGAGATAGTTGAAGCGGGCAGGGATGCTGGCAGCTATAAAGTGGGCAACCGGGTGTTTGTATCCCACCACATCCCGTGTAACACGTGCCGCTATTGCCTGCGTGGTCACTATACAGTGTGTGACACTTTACGGAACACAAACTATGACCCCGGAGGATTTGCTGAATTTATCAGGGTGCCAAGGATCAATGCTGACCGGGGGGTATTCCTCTTGCCCGATGAAATATCATATGAGGAGGGCACGTTCATTGAGCCTCTGGCCTGTGTTCTGAGGGGTCAAAAGATCGCTCACGTACAACCAGGCCAAACAGTCTTCATAATAGGCGGAGGAATTGCGGGATTGCTCCATCTTAAGCTGGCAAGGGCCTTGGGGGCAAGTTCCGTTGTGGTAACTGACATAAATAAGAAGCGGCTGGTATTTGCTGAACGATTCGGGGCAAAGGCGGCTATTTTGGCTGATGACAACGTTCCCGAGCATCTTAGAGCGGTCAATAATGGACGTCCGGCCGACCTTGTAATAGTTGCCACTGGCGCTATAGAGGCAACTCAGATGGCCTGGAAAACCGTGGACAGAGGAGGGACTATCCTTCTTTTCGCACCCACGCAGCCGGGCATCGATGTTGCCCTGCCTTTATATGATATCTGGCATGACGGGATAACAATTACCACATCCTATGCCGGCTCTCCATTGGATATCAGTGAGGCAATAGAGTTGATCAGGTCAAAGAGTATTATTGTAAGGGATATGGTAACCCATCGTTTTCCCCTTGCCAGGGCAAGGGAGGGATTCTCGCTCGTTGAAAAGGCGCAGGATTCACTCAAGGTCATTATCGTGCCATGATCTCCTCGTTTCTTACCATAGGGACAAACAGGACCTTCATTACTGCCTTTTCTCTTATCATCCCCTTCTCCTTTTTGAGAAGGACCAGCTCCTGTACACCACCTCGTTCCCCTACGGGAATGATCATCCTTCCACCCTCAGCAAGTTGATCAACCAGCGGCTTCGGAATCTCCTCGGGGGCGCAGGTCACGATTATAGCATCAAAAGGTACCTCTTCTGGCCAGCCCTTGTAACCGTCACCGATCTTTACGGAAATGTTCCTATATCCCATTTCGTTCAGTCTCTCTCGAGCTGTCTCACCTAATCGAGGCCTTATCTCTATGGTATAGACCTCCCTTGCGATCTCTGCCAGGATAGCAGCCTGGTAACCTGATCCTGTTCCGATCTCCAATACGTTATCTCCTGGGGATAGATTCAAGGCCTCAGTCATAAACGCCACTATGTATGGCTGAGAAATCGTCTGGCCCTCTCCAATGGGAAGAGGTCTATCGTCATAGGCGGATTCTCGTAGGTCTTCTGGCACAAAAAGATGCCGAGGGACCTTGCTCATAGCCTCAATAACCCTTGGATCTTTTATTCCCCTGGCAATTATCTGATCGGTGACCATGTTCTCGCGAACACTTGAAAAGGGGTCTTTCGGAGGCGATCCACTGGATATGGCACAAAAAATCAGTAGCGAAGCAAAGGAAAAATATGCTACTTTACCCATGGCGATCTCCCGATGAAACCGGTTTTATCTTACCGAAATAGTAACCCCGTTATGTAATCTGTGGACATCTCCTCGCCATTTAGTATATGTTTCTTAATGAAAATCACAACATATTTGTTGGAACTGAACACGTTACTTATCATATGGAGCGTGCAAGTGCATCGCCCTTACAGTGACAGCATTAACTAATAGTAAAGAAACAGACTATTGCAGATGACCTACACTGCGTTTTTTCGCCTCTATGAAGAGCTGAATGATTACTTACCCGCTGAGAGGAGAAAGACAACGTTCGGCGTGTCCCTAGAAAAGCCGACTACGATCAAAGAGGCAATTTGCCTGCTGGGGGTGCCGCCTGAGGAGGTTGACCTTGTTCTTGTGAACGGTGAATCAGTTCCCTTTAACCACATCATCAGCGAGGGAGACAGGATCAGCGTATACCCAATTTTTGAGTCCCTGGATATTAGCAAGGTAACAAGACTCAGAGGGAAACCACTGATCAAATTGTCCAAAGATTCAAAAATATAAATCTTGAAAGGAGACAAGATGGCCAGAAAAAAGATTGATGAAAAAATAAGGCAAAAGGTTATAGAAGCCCAGGCAAGCGGACTCCCCATGAGAAAGATAGCCAAAGAATTTGGGGTAGGTCTCTCAAGCGTCCATAGAATAATCAAAGAGAAAGGTCCTGAAAAAGTCCAAAAGAAGATGAGCAAGGCAGAAAGGCTAAAGAAGATAGAGGCTATTGAAAGAAGGATAGCTGAGCTGGAAAAGAAGATCCTTGACCTAGAGTCCAAAAAAGGGTGATGGAGAGGGAAATAACAAGCCCAACGATCTTTATTCACGGACAGGAAAGTAGCAGCCGGGGAACAAAAGGGGTCTTCTTCAGAAACCTTTTCCCGGAGATGATTATCCCCGACTTCGTGGGTGATGTCCCAACGAGGATGTCAAAACTGAACGAGATCCTCGGAGATAAAGAAGACATAGCTATGATAGGCTCCTCTTTGGGCGGGTTGATGGCTGCGTTGTATGCATTTCAAAATCAGCACAGCATAAAGAAGCTCATCCTCCTTGCACCAGCCCTTAACCTCCCAGAGTTCAGCCCTTATCTATCCGAAAGACTCACACTGCCTGTCTATATCTTCCACGGAAAAGCAGATGAACTTATCCCCCCCCAGGTGATTCACACTATTGCCCAAAAGGTCTTTGCTAATCTAACCTTTACCATGCTGGACGATGATCACCGCCTATCCAGAACATTTATTTCAATTGATTGGCCCCAGCTCATAACCGGTTAATGCCCACCTTCTCCCGTGAGCACATAATCATCAACAACATAAAAAGGAGGCGCTGGGGCCCAGCGCCTCTTCACCTCAGCAGTCAGGGCCATTAATGGCCTTGTTCAGATCTCCAACTCAGTCCTCCAGCTCCACATTCCAATAGACATAATCCCTCCATGACTGAGGCATCTGTCTAAACCCCAATGTAATCGTTAGAACAGGCAGCCATTCCGGCTTTTTCGGCTTCCTGATCAAGCTCATTGACACCTCTGAGGGGAGCCTCCCCCCCTTTTGTCTATTGCACTCAACACAACAGCTAACGATATTTTCCCACTCTGTCCTGCCTCCCCTTGCCTTAGGCACCACGTGATCCCAGGTAAGCTCAGTTGAAGGGAATAGCCCGCCGCAGTACTGACACCTGTAGTTGTCTCTCACATAGATATTCTGTCTACAAAATTTAACCGGCGTCTTTGGCCTCCGTACAAATCGCAGGAGCCGGACAACCGAAGGCAACTTAATGGAAAAGGATACCGAATGGATTTCCTTGGTATACTCTTCGAGCACCTCCACCTTGCCTAGGGTGAGCATAACAATTGCCCTTTTCCAGTTAATGACCCTAAGAGGTTCGTAGGTAATATTTAAGAGGAGTACCTGCTCCATCACAAAAAACTAGTTCCAAAATTCTTCGACCCGTGAGTTTCATTGGGTCAATGCACGAGATTGATGACTCTGATCGGGGCGAGAGGATTTGAACCTCCGACCCCCTGCTCCCAAAGCAGGTGCGCTCCCAGACTGCGCCACGCCCCGCATGGAGTAAACTTAATATCCTATGTTACCTTAAAAAAATCAAGAAAATTGTGAACAGCGGATCTGATAAAAAGGCCTCTTCGTCTATCCCAGTTTTGAGATCTGAGAGGTTCAAACAGGATTCAAGGTGGCGCCTTGAGCTCTCTAAGGGGGTCCTCAGTTTGACTTACTTTCTATTGACTTTGGAGAGATTAGATAATATGTATTCTACCAAAAATAAGACAGAATAAGACAATGATAGAGATGGATATTCAGAATCAAAAGGATGATCGCAATATCGATGTGGACAAGGTGGGGGTAAAGGACATCCGCTATCCAATAACAGTCTTTGACAAAGAGACAAAAACCCAACAGACAGTAGCCCTGATTAACATGTATGTTAACCTTCCCAGGGACTATAGAGGCACCCATATGAGCCGTCTTGTTGAGATTCTGAACGAACATAACAGAATGATCTCTATTCGGAATTTCTCAGATATCCTTTCGACCATGAAGAAACGGCTCAATGCCGAGAGCGCGCAGATAGAGATATCCTTTCCCTACTTTGTAATGAAGCCGTCTCCCGTTACCCACAGCAAGGGCCTGATGGAATATCAGTGCACCCTTAAAGGTACCCTGAATAAGGGGGAGGATCTGGTGGTTATGATAAATGTACCCATTAATACCCTGTGCCCGTGCTCAAAAGAGATAAGTAGTTTTGGTGCCCATAACCAGAGGGGAGAGGTTCGATTGCAGGTCAGATTTAGGAAATTCATATGGATAGAGGATCTTATAAAGCTCGTAGAGGAGACTGCCTCCAGCGACGTTTATTCTGTCCTAAAGAGAGAGGACGAGAAATACGTGACTGAAAAGGCCTATCAGAATCCCAAATTCGTTGAGGATATTGTCAGGGATATAGCTCGTAAGCTTCAGCACGATCCTAATATAACCTGGTTTGCAGTTGAGTCAGAAAACTTTGAATCTATCCACAACCACAATGCATACGCCTACGTTGAAAGGGATAAAACCAGACAATACAGTTGCAAATAGTCCTGCCTCCTCGGGCAATGCCAATTTCCTATCCGATATTACACGGGCCAGCTCAAAAAACACAGAGACCCAATAAAACGAGAAGGGAAGCAACAGATGGCTGAAGACCTCAAAAAGATGTATAGGACAGTGATGGATGACCATTTTCCTCCCCAGCTCACCATAAGCTTTGGAGATCAAAAACTAGTCTACAGGAAAAGAACCTGGAAGATAGCTGATGAGAGTTCAGGCGAGTTGATTGAGAAAGGTCTTAGGTATGGAGAGAATCCGGGCCAAGAGGCAGCGCTCTATGAGCTGACAAACGGAAACCTTGCGCTTGGTGAATGTCAATTTATGGAGCCAGGAAAGGGCCTGGTCTCAGCCATCACTGAAGAGGATTTGATTCAGAGCGGAAAACATCCCGGAAAGATCAATCTAACCGATATGGACAATGCCCTTAATATCTTGAAATACCTTACCTTAAAGCCGGCCGTGGTAATTGTTAAGCACAATAACCCTTGTGGTGTAGCCTATGGCTCAACTATTGAAGATGCTTACCAGAAGGCAAACATGGCGGACAGAATAGCGGCGTTCGGCGGCTGTGCAGTGTTTAACAGGCCCATTGATAAGGGGACAGCTCAGCTAATTACTGCTAATTATCTCGAGGTTGTGGCAGCACCGGAATTTGAAGATAACACCCTCTCTCTCCTCACCAAAAGCCCAAACCTCAGGATTGTAAAGATCAGCAGGATCGATAGATTGGCTGAGTATACGGAGAAATGCTTCGTTGACTTTAAAAGTCTCATGGACGGGGGAATAATTATCCAGCAGTCACCCATAAATATGATCAAAACACCAGACGATTTTAAACTGGCATCGGTTGAATACGAAGGAAAGGTTTACGCTATCGCCAGGAAACCCACGCGAGATGAATATGCTGATATGCTCTTTGGCTGGCAGGTAGAACAGGGCGTAACATCTAATTCAGTCATCTATGTTAAGGATGGGGTCACAGTTGGTATTGGCACAGGAGAGCAGGATAGAGTCGGCGTTGCAGAAATAGCCATCTTTAAGGCCTACACCAAATATGCCGATGCCCTCTCCTTCAGAAGATATGGTACCTCCTATAAGGCATTGGAAGCCCAGATAAATAAAGGCAGCAAAGACGTCCCCCTAAAGCAGGAGATAGACACGGCAACTGCTGATGCCCACGGCGGGCTGATAGGCTCAACAATGGTATCAGATGCATTTTTTCCTTTCAGGGATGGTGTTGATGTGGCTATAAAGGAGGGGATAAGGGCCATTGTTCAGCCAGGTGGCTCGTTGAGAGACTTTGAATCAATTGAGGCCTGTAACGAGGCTAAGCCACAAGTAACGATGGTATTTACAGGCCAGAGGGCATTCAGGCATTAAGATGTTCCTTATGCTTCTCTTCTCTGACCCCCTCCCCCCTTTGTCCAGCGGCAGATCACCGGACTTAAAACGAGATCCCTGCCTAATGTGCCTTTTTCTTGTCCCTCCCGCAGCTCAGTAAACTGTTCAAGGATCTCACAATGAACAGATGCCCTTACCCAGCAAAGGTTCTTCTCCTGGGGCTGTTTGCCGCACAGGTTCTCGCCACCATCCAGGTCTATCTATCCAATGCCCACCTTTACCGGGCTCTTATTGCCATACGGGATGCAGGCTATCTCACGATACCCAACGAACGGATGATCCACAATCTCGGCGAATTTGGCCCTGCCTTTTTCGGAGGTCTTTTCTTTACGTTCAGTGTAGGTGCTGGCCTCTCCCTGCTTTCCCTTGCTGCGGCCTGGATGTGGGACCGCCTTGTCTCTAGAAAAAGACTCGTGCTGGTACTGCTTTTGCTGTCCTGGATAGGATGTGTTTTGGCAGTGAACCGTCAGGGCCTCTGCTCAATGGCGACATCATACTTTCTCCTCATACTCCCCCTGGTGTTTGCGGCTACATCGAGATGGATACCTCCAAAAGCTGGACAGGGTGTTTGGTTAAATAGAATGGTGGTCTTTTCCCCTGCTTTGGTGCTGGCACTCTTATGGACTCCTCAAATGGACAGGCACCTTTTTGTGGACTTCAGGGACAATCTCCTTTTATCCAACCCCTTAGGGACAAAGATCAATGACTTTTACTATACTTACACGCTCTACCCTGCGGAGGTCTTCAAATCCTTGGACCAGAAGATCCTCAAGACCTGCGACCTCCAAGGCATTCAGGAAGGTTCTACAGTACGATCCGTGGAAAGGGAATTACTGAATCACGACTTCCTTCCTGTGGAGGCAGAGGTAGAAGTTGATCTGAAGATAGCGCAAGAGGCCAATACCCTCGTCTTTGAGAGGAGGGGGAAGACAATACTGCGGAGCACGGCCGAGGATTTTTTGGCCAATCCAAGAGCTGTACTGGGTGAATTCTCCTCAAAGACTGACAGGCACGCCTTGTTCCGTCGGTTTACCTTCTTCTCCCTCTTGATAGGATTCCCCGTGAGCCTCTATCTCCTATTCTATGGCTTGTTCCGTCTTGTATCGGGCTTTTTTCTGGATGTAAGGGCCTCTTCGGTTGTTGCGTCAAGCCTCTGTTTTTTGACCGGCATTACCGTACTGGTCCTCTTTCATCAAACAAGGGTCAGAACCACTGAGGTCAGGGATGTGGCTGAAGCCTTGGAATCCGAGCGCTGGCGGGACAGGGTGGCGGCCTTGAAAATCATAGAGCAGAGGGGTATGGAGGTGGCTGATTTTCAGGTCTATCAGAGTATGCTGAAAAGCCCCCATATCCCTGAGCGGTACTGGTTAGTAAGGGCCTCGGGTGTGAGCCGGCAATCCGAAACCTACAATGATCTATTGGCCTCTCTGGATGACCCCCATCCCAATGTGGTTTCCATGGCGTTCTATGCATTAGGCCAGAGGGGAGACAGCAGGGCTGTCAAGGAGATTCTAAGAAGGATCGAAACATCCGATGATTGGTACAACCAGTGGTACGCCTACAAGGCCTTGAGGATCCTTGGATGGAAGCAAACAAAATCGAAATAGAGACCCTCATCATATCCCTTGCAGCAGTCTTTTGCGTTGAACTTAGCACAAGAGTCGTGGTTTCACAGGGCCTGTGCTATCCGATGGTTATTCTGGGCACCGCACGCCTCCTAGAGATAATCCTGATTACACTGATTGTTATGATCTGGGGAAAGGGCTTGTCGTCCATAGGATTGGCTCGATCCAAGATGCTTTCTGGGCTTAAAAGGGGGATGATCTGGTCGGCTGGTTTTGCAGTGGTCGCCTCCTTTGTCTTCCTTGTATTGTTTGCTGCTGGAATTAATGCCCTCACCCTTTTACGTACCGACCTGCCTCCAAGACCCAGTGAAATTGCCCTTTTTTTCCTTATCGGTGGGATAGTGGGGCCCATAGCAGAGGAGCTCTTTTTTCGGGGAATGCTTTATGGCTTTTTCAGGCGATGGGGGGTGGCAGCGGGTATTGTTTTTACCACCGTGATATTTGTGCTGACCCACCAGCTTAGTCACGGAGCCCCCCTCACCCAAGCGGTGGGGGGAATTGTCTTTGCGGTGGCTTATGAGGTGGAGGGGAGCCTGATCGCCCCCATTGCCATCCATATCCTGGGGAACCTGGCCATCTTTACCTTTTCGCTGATATCTTAGTGCACGGCCCCTTGACCAGTAGAAGATCCGCTTTTGCAGTCATAAGGGGAATGACCAGAAAAAGGCCTGGGCTCGTTGGATGGGGAGAGCTACTAGTGTTTAAAATACAACAGAAGAACAGGTGTTTGGTGGACATAACACATTGATACCAGACAATAACTCGGAAAGTGGGGCTGTTCAAGTATCAACACTTACCCTCTTTATATTGTATTTCTTCATCTTGCTGTACAATGTGCTACGGGCAATCTGGAGCTCCCTGGCAGCCTGCTTCAGGTTCCAGTTTGTCTCTTTAAGGACTTTTTGAATCAACAGTGCCTCTGCTTTAGGGAGAGAAGGCTCAGTTAGCTCGAGGATAATCTCCTCTTGCGCTGTATCCGTTCTGGAGTGATCGGAAGCCATAAAATGCCCCTTTCAGCTGCTACAAATACCCACTTACTAAAGTGACAGCAATTTGGGTGCCAAATAAACGCCCGAACGAGCTCGAGCCTTGATTTTGTCCTGAACTTCGCGAGGGATATGACTTTCCGGAACTCTTCCCTCAAGAGTGGAGTTATAGGCCTCGAAAACCTCTCAGTCTTTCCCTATTCGATCAGGCTGGTGTTTTAGTAGATTTTTGCAGGACTTTTTAGTATATTTGAAAGTGATACGTTACAATGTAGCACAGGTGCAGCCATGCCAGATACCGCCAAGCCCATAGCTAACTCCCTGGTGGTGCTCCGTGAGGAGTTCGACGACTGGGCTGTTCTTTTTGATCCTGCTACTGGGAATGCATTCGGTCTCAATCCCGTAGGGGTTTTTGTGTGGAAGCGTCTTGATGGCCACCATACGATTAAAGATATCCTGAATGAGCTGCGAAAAAGCTGCGAAAAAGTCCCGGAAAAGGTAGAGGACCACCTCAAGGAGTTTATACAGGACCTCATTGAAAAGGGATTTGCAGAGCAGGAGAGTCGAGAGGATTTGTCACCATGAAAGTAATGAAGACTCCTAGGTCAGTGGATCTTGCCATCACAAACCGATGCAATCTCCGGTGCACATATTGCAGCCACTTCACCAGTGCAGGGGACGTTGGAGAGGATCTGCCCAGAGAGGAATGGCTCACATTCTTCGAGGAATTAAATCGATGCGCTGTAATGGAGGTAATCCTCCAGGGAGCCGAGCCATTTTGCCGGGAAGACATAAAAGAACTCATCCAGGGAATTGTTCGGAACCGCATGCGATTCAACATCCTGAGCAACGGGACATTGATCAGCGAGGAAATCGCCGCCTTTTTGGCCTCTACTGGACGTTGTGACGGCGTGCAGGTCTCTATTGATGGCTCGACACCTAAGACACATGATGCCTGTAGGGGTCAAGGGAATTTCCTTCGAGCCATGGAGGGTATCAAGATCCTCCAGAGACACGGTGCGCCTGTAAGTGTGCGGGTGACGATCCACAGACACAATGTAAAAGACCTTGAAGATGTCGCCAGGCTCCTGTTGGAAGAGATCCGTCTTTCGAGCTTTTCAACTAACTCCGCCTCTCTTATGGGCCTCTGCCGGTATAATGCCGAAGAGGTCCAGCTCACTGTTGAGGAGCGCTCTTTTGCAATGGAGACACTCCTGAGACTCCATGAAAAGTACAACGGCCGTATCAGCGCGAACGCAGGACCTCTGGCTGACGCAAAGATGTGGCTCGAGATGGAAAAGGCACGTCAGGAGCGAAAAGAGCGCATGCCTGGACGGGGTTGTCTCACGGGGTGCGGCGGGCCCATGAGCAAGCTGGCGGTGCGTGCCGATGGTGTCATCGTCCCATGTATTCAAATGAGTCATATCGAGCTGGGTCGAATTAATAGAGACGATCTCCACGAGGTCTGGGAGAATCATCCCGAACTCAATCGGCTGAGGGAGCGGCGCAATATCCCCTTGAGTGATTTTGAGTTTTGTAAGGGGTGCGATTACATCCCTTATTGTACTGGCAATTGTCCTGCATTGGCTTACACGGTTTTGGGCGAGGAGAATCATCCAAGCCCGGATGCGTGTCTGAGGAAGTTCCTGGAAGAGGGAGGAAGACTGCCCGATGAGAATGCAAAATGACAAAATCCAAATGCCAAATGAAAACCCAATGTCAAATTGTATAAAGGTAACTAAAGATTCCAATCATCAAATTTGTGATTTCAAATTTGTCATTCATTTGAACTTTGAGCTTTGAAATTTGGCATTTTCTCAAATGAAAAATGCCAGCGCCACATATGGACAAGGCTATGCCAGAAGACAACAAAAATCATAAATATAACCTAAACCAGCTTTACTTCTATTTGACAGAGGGCTGCAACCTTCGCTGTCGGCATTGCTGGATCGGGCCAAAGTATCAGACCGAGGGCCACACCCATCCCTCACTTGATTTAAATCTCTTTCATTCAATCATTGAACAGGCAAAGCCACTGGGATTAACTGGAGTTAAGCTCACTGGGGGTGAACCGCTTATGCACCCGAACATCAAGGAGATATTGGACTCTATTCGCACCGAAGATCTCCGCCTGACCGTGGAGACCAATGGAGTTCTGTGCACGCCAGAGCTGAGTGACAAGATGGCAGCCTGCAAAGATCCCTTTGTATCGGTGAGCCTGGATGGCACGGACCCTGAAACCCATGAGTGGGTACGGGGAGTTGCAGGGTGTTTTCGGGCTTCCTTAGAAGGCATGCGCAACCTCGTGAAAGCGGGATTTAAGCCACAGGTAGTTATGACCATTATGAGGAAGAATAAAGATCAAATAAAAGCGATGATACGTCTGGCCGAGGATAGGGGTGCTGGCTCGGTCAAGTTCAATATCGTGCAGCCCACTGCCAGGGGACAGAAGATGCACGAGTCAGGGGAAACACTCACCATTGAAGAGCTAGTTAATCTAGGGCAATGGGTAGAAACCACTCTTTCAGCTTCCACATCTGTGCTGCTTTACTATGATCATCCCCTGGCCTTCCGGCCTCTTGGGAAGATGTTTGCCGATAGTGGTGATGGTTGTGGAGTCTGCCGAATTCTGGGTATCCTTGGTGTGTTGGCTGACGGTTCGTATTCCCTCTGCGGAATAGGGGAAACAGTGCCTGATCTCATCTTCGCTCATGCAGCGACTGACCGTCTTGAGGCGGTATGGACAAGAACACCCATGCTCCTAGAGCTCCGAAATGGAATTCCTCAGCGCCTTGAAGGCATTTGCGGAGATTGCCTCATGAAGGGAGTTTGCCTCGGGAGCTGCATCGCCCAGAACTATTACTCCGGTAAAAATCTATGGGCGCCGTTCTGGTACTGTGAGCAGGCTTTGAACCGGGGCCTTTTTCCAGGGACGAGAATGAGGGCGAATGGCTAATCTGTTAGAATAATTTCTTTTTACTGTCACTCGATATTTCTGTGAGGTATGATCCTGAGGTGGCATGATCTGATAGGCTTTCTCTGGTGTGTGTCCAAAATACAGCTCAGAGAGAAGGATAGGGAGTTAATCCTGCAATTCTCCCAAGGAGGGGCTCCATGGGAAAGCGTGGGGGCACTCGCGGAAATGAATGGGGTCTCAGGATTGCTCTATCATCACCTAAAAACCCTTGGGCTCATCAGCATACTGCCGGAATCCTTTACCAGACAGATCGAAAACAGCTACCGAAAAACCAAAGAAAGCACACTCGCTATTGTGGCCGAGGCAAAGGCACTCTCCAGGATATGCGAAGATGCGGGTATATCGGTTGTGGCGCTTCAAGGCCTATCCCTCTTATCGATTTACGGGGATCCCGGTCTGCGAGCGCTCAGTGATGTGGATCTGATGGTCAAGCAAGGCTATAAGGAATCCTTAAAGACGCTTTTACTGGACTCCGGCTACCGGGCTCCGCTGGTTGCGTATCCGGATCTTTTCTTTAAAGATGGCATACAACTGGATATTCACACCCATGTCTTAAACCTGGATCGTATCGGGGCCAGGAGCTACCTCTTTCCCGAGGACCTCACTCGTATGTGGGAAAGGGCCATCCCGTTTTCAGACCAATCCGATGGTCTGTTGCTCCTAGACCCATACGACAACTTCATCGCTCTTGCTGCCCACGCCTTGAAGCATAGCTATTCCCGGCTCATCTGGTTGGCTGATTTACATGAATTTTTGATAAAATGGACCAAAAACAATAATGGGTGGAAGAAAGTTATAGAACGATCGCGATTTTGGCAACAGGATAAGGTCGTCCTTTATGCCCTGATTTTTATGGAAAGGATTTTTGGCCTAAGACCGCCCTTCTGGGTTAAGTCAGAGCTGGACATACAACAGCTGAGCACATTTGAAAGACATTTACTCCGTCTTAAGGTAAGGGGATTTTCCTCAAATGAGCTCTGTATCGGGTTGTGGCTTTTTAATCTCAAGGGGGCAGGAAAGAAAATGGAATTCATTAAAGAAACGCTTTTTCCAAAAGACGAGGTTATGGCCCAGATATTTCCCTCTGACTCCCGAAGAGCCAGGATTTCGGCTTACCCAAAACGGATCTGGCAGATCCTTTCCCTGGTTATGGCAAATCTTCATAGGGCAGTTACTATCTCTCTTAGATCGAGGAGATAGTACGGCAAGAATGAACTAGGCAGGGGAGCCACCTGTCTTGCACCTCCCAGCAGCGGTGCCTCCAGTCCGACATTCACCACCTCCCGCCGTTTGCCCACTACGGCAATGGTAGCCCGCTGCTGCCGTGCCTAAACGGCATTCAGTACCTGCATTCCCTCCAGATCTACATCTTTCAGCTGTGGCCATGGCGCCGTCTCTACAATCACCAGCAACTGGGCTTCCTCCTGGCCTACAATTTGCTTGGGCATGGGCAACGTCTACAGCACCAAAATCAAACAGTCGGGGCGGTTCATAGGGTATTTTGGCTTTCTTATCCTTGTCCTTTGTGCTTGTCATCCCCTTCCCCACTAGATTATTTATTATTGATCACGCTCCAAACATCCTGATGTTTCCGTAAATGTAGATTATAACTTTTTTTTATAGCATGCCTCAAAGAAAAGGTCAAATAACCCCTTTTTAGCCTGCGTCGAGAGATATGGGAAGAAATGGATGTATCGCTTAAGGATCATCAAAACGGCCTCCCCCTTTGGGACCTCCTCCAATAGAGACTGATTATCCTTAATGAGAAAATATATGCCCCTTACCCTTGCGTTCATTCGGATGGCGTCTTTCTCAAGGCCATCTACTTGGTTCATCTGATGGTAAGGTGATGGATAGACAAGTAACGCGCCATTCTTCCCGGTAATTATGGGAGCATCATCGGAGAGCACATGGCATCCAGTGCAATGCTTGGCGAGGGTAGTCTTACTAGAACTGGAATCGCCCATAAAAAGGTGGCCCTCTCCATGCCTGATAAGGGCAGCTGCATGGATAAAACACCCCGCTCTTTTCCCCAGAGCCTGTGCGAAGTACATCCAGAGCAGACGATATAAAGGTTGAACACATCTTGGCCCCTGGTTCAAAAGCTAAATACGTCCCCTTGAAGTAGATGTCTTGAAGCTGGATCGTATTGGGACGCGACGCTACCTCTTTCCTGAAGATCTGAGGCCTATGTGGGAAAGGGCCATACCCCTGTTTGAACAATCCAGCGGGTTTTTAGTCCTTGATCCATTCGATAATTTCGTTGCATTAACTGCCCACGCCCTGAAGCATAGCTATTCCCGACTCATCTGGTTGGTGGATATGCGCGAACCTCTGCTCCAATGGGCCACCAGGCCCGATGGATGAAAGACGATGGTAGATTATGCACGATTTTGGCAACAAGAAAAGGTGGTGCTCTATGCCCTGATTCTGATGGAAAGACTTTTTAAGCTTAAGGTCCCCTGGTTGGTTAACCGTGAGCTTGGAAATCAACGGCTAAGCGACCTGGAAAAACATCTCATTCGTCTCAAACTCAGGGGTCTTTCCTCGAATGAGCTCAGCATTCCCTTGTGGCTTTGTAACATCAAAGGGGCAGGGAAAAAGCTGATATTTATGAAAAAGACAATTCTCCCTCAGGGCAAAGTTATGGCTCAGATATTTCCGAGAAAATCACAGACAAAAACAACAATCGCTTATGTGCAGCGGATAGCAACCACTATGATCTTGCTGTGTAGCAATCTACGCAAGGCATTGACTTTGTCTCTCAGATAAGGGAGTAATAGATAGCGGGATTTCACTATCTAGGGGAGCTACCTCCAAAGCACCTCCCACCGGCCGTACCT
>Ga0209636_10003029_pt1 | contig 17144 bp, 15 predicted proteins | sample DeeMarSWOR152_54_FD_187464 | JGI IMG/M metagenome (GOLD analysis project Ga0209636, IMG submission 187464) | Marine sediment microbial communities from White Oak River estuary, North Carolina - WOR-1-52-54 (SPAdes) (version 2) | ecosystem: Environmental > Aquatic > Marine > Intertidal zone >...
CCATCTCCCCGATTTCGTGCAGACCCACCTCTCTTTTTCTTAGTCGACTTCCGCATAAAGCTGCCACCTCTCTGGCTACTCCCATGACGGAAAGACAATCTGGTCGATTGGGGGTAAGATCAAAATCCAGGATCCAGTCTTCCAATTTCAGCGCCGAGGTGAGCGATTGTCCCACCTTGAGATCCGCATCCAGAATCATGATTCCCTGCTCATCCTCCCCAATGCCCAGTTCCTTCTCCGAGCAGATCATGCCATAAGAATCTACATCCCTCAAAGTATTTCTGGTGATCTGAATTCCTCCTGGTAGCTTAGCGCCGATCAGAGCCACCGGGACTTTGGCACCCTCGGTTACATTAGGAGCGCCGCACACGATCTGGAGGCTCTGCGATCCGACCGCCACCTCACACACAGACAGCTTATCTGCCCGGAGATGCTTGGAAAGCTTCCTAATCTCTCCCACTACCACCTTATCCAAGTCTCCACCCATCGGTGTGATGGTCTCCACCTCCAGACCGGCGTCGGTAAGTCGGGAAGCTAACTCTTCAACTGAGAGGTCAAAATCAACAAATTCTTTGAGCCATCTGAAACTTACTTTCATTTTAAAACTGCCTCAAGAATCTCAGATCGTTTTCGTAGAAGAGCCGGATGTCATCAATCTGATATTTTAACATGGCGATCCGATCCACCCCCATGCCGAAGGCATAACCTGAATAGATTTCCGGATCATAGCCCACTGCTTTAAACACCTCCGGGTCTATCATGCCAGCGCCCAAAATCTCCAGCCATCCTTTATACTTGCACACGCTACAACCCTCCCCCCCACAGATCACACAGGAGATGTCCACCTCGGCTGAGGGTTCGGTGAAGGGGAAGAAGCTAGCTCTGAATCTTAAAGCCACATCTTTACCAAACAATTCCCACACGAAGGCAGAAAGAACCCCTTTGAGGTCGGCAAAAGTCACGTCTTTGTCCACATAAAATCCTTCCACCTGATAAAAGGTGCAAAAACTCCGCGCGTTGATGGCTTCGTTTCGATAACATCTTCCCGGAACGATAATCCTAACCGGAGGTTTTCTCTTCTCAAACACCCGCACCTGAACCGGGGAGGTATGGGTGCGGAGAAGGAAATCATCTTTTATATAGAAGGTGTCCTGCATGTCTCTGGCCGGATGATCCGGAGGAAAGTTAAGGGCGGAGAAATTGTAATAGTCCGTCTCCACATCCGGACCTTTGGCTACCTCAAACCCCATCCCATAGAAGATCTCTATAATCTTCTCATTTGTCTGAGTGAGGGGATGCATCCTCCCCTCCCATCCTTTCCTTCCAGGAAGAGTATAATCAAAGAATTCTTTCTCCCCTTTTCTGGCAACCTCCCCCTCCTTAAGTTCTTTTGTTCTCCTGAGGAGAATCTCCTCCAATTGTTTTTTGATCTGATTGGAGAGCTCACCTAAAGCCGGACGTTCCTTTTCAGGGAAATCTTTTAAGCTTTTCAGAAGAGAAGTGATGATCCCCTTCCTCCCTAAATATTTAATTTTTATCTGTTCCAATCCCTCAAACTCGTCGGTTTGCTCTATCTTTTGCAGAGCTTCCCTTTGTGCCTGCTTGAGGGATTGTTGGAATCTGGTTGCGCTTGACATGGTCTAAAAAGCTTGCTTGGTTTTGACCAAGGTTCTTCTGGATAAGATTCTGGAAATTGGCTTTATCTGAAGTAAAGCCTTAAGATATTCGAACCTGGTTGTAAAAGATGCCAGAAAATATATCACGGGAGAAGTTGTTTGAGATCTATAAAGTTTATAAAACTTTTTAGCCGATTTTAGATTTTGAAGCCAACTCAGCTAATTTAGCAAAGCCCTCTCTGTCTTGAACTGCCATATCCGCCAGAACCTTACGATCTAAACGCACCCCCGCCTTCTTTAAACCATTAATAAAAAGGCTATATGAAAGTCCATACAATCTGGCGGCGGCATTGATCCGCACTATCCAGAGTCGACGGAAATCTCTCTTCCTCCTCCTCCTATGCACATAGGCATAGGCCAGTCCTCGTTGCACCGATTCTTTGGCAGTGCGGTAGAGCTTGCTTCTGCCTCCATAATAGCCTTTAGCCGCTTTAAGGATTTTTTTCCTTCTTGCGCGTGAAGCTACTGCACTTGTTGCTCTGGGCATCAGAATCCTCCTTAGCTGGCTAACAGCCTTCTTACTTTGTTTTCATCAGCTTTATTGACCAATCCCGCCTTCCTTAAGCTTCTTTTTCTTTTGGCGCTCTTTTTGCTCAAAAGATGTCCTCTGAAGGCTTTGCTTCTTTTGAACTTCCCTCTCCCTGTCTTCTTGAATCTTTTGGCCGCAGCTCTATTTGTCTTTATTTTAGGCACTTGACCATCCCTTCATCTTCTTTGGGTGTTTAATATTATACGTTAACTCATTGCATTAAGTTGTTGATAAGAAAATACTTGAGCCAAGCCGTTTTGAGGTTTTAGGATGAAGTCTATCTTTTATCCTGTGTCTTAGGCATAAAAGTTAAAGTCAGAATCCGACCCTCCATTCTGGGATTGGGCCCTGGTTCTGCCACATCAGAAAGGTCAACTTTCAGTTTGTCCAGGATCTTCTGCCCGAACTCCATATGAGCTCTTTCCCGCCCCCTGAACACCACCAGAATCTTAACCTTGTTACCCTGAACCAAAAACTCCCGAACATGTCTCATCTTAAAGGTGTAATCATGATCCTCGGTTTTGGGTCTAAAGCGCATCTCCTTCAGTTGTAAGAAACGCTGCTTTTTCTTGGCATCTTTTGCCTTCTTGGCAAGCTCATATTTGTATTTCCCATAATCCATTATCTTGCAAACCGGCGGTCTGGCTCTTGGAGAAACCTCCACCAGATCGTACCCCCTCTCTGCTGCTAACCTGATAGCGTCTCTGGTGGGCATGATCCCTATCTGTTCGCCCTCTTCTCCAATAACCCTCACCTGAGAAAAACGAATTCTTCGATTAACCCTGATCTCCTTAGCTCTTATTGGAACTCACCTCCTTTTTGCTCTCCTTGCGTCTCTGGAGATAATCTTTCGCATGTTGCCTCAGAAGTTTTGGTTTTCAAAAAAGCGTCACCTTTTAAGAATTTACTCCAGGGAACTTTTCGTTTTTTGTTTAAATAGCTATGGGGTCTGTAGCTTTGGTCCTTACCTCCTCTTTTAACTTTTGGATGATCTGGTCTAAGTCAAACCGACCTATGTCTCCTTTTTTATGTCTTCTCACTGAAACGTTCCTGTCCTGCACCTCCTTTTTGCCCACGATAAACATATACGGTATTTTCTCCTTTTCTGCCTCTCTTATTTTATAGTTAATCTTTTCGTTTCTATTGTCCAGTTCCGCCCGAAAATCTTCTTTTTTCAGTTTACTTTCTATTTCGGCAGAATATGAATTTTGTTCATCGGTTATGGGCATCACCCGAACCTGCACCGGAGAGAGCCACAGGGGAAATGCTCCCCCATAATGCTCAATCAGCACTCCGAAGAATCGCTCCAGCGATCCCAGCAAAGCCCGATGAATCATTATAGGCCGGTGGAAGCTTCCATCCGCATCAACAAAGGTTAGATCAAATCTCTCCGGGATGTTGAAATCAAACTGAATGGTGGTGCATTGATGAGGTCTTCCCATAACATCTTTGATTTTCAAATCGATCTTGGGACCATAGAAGGCGCCCCCCCCTTCATCCACTTCAAACTCGAGATTTTGCTTTTCCAAAGCCCGTCTTAGAGCATCTTGTGCTTTTCCCCATTTTTGTTCCTCTCCTATGGATTTATCCGGTCGGGTGGATAAGAATATCTGATATTTCTCGAAGCCCAGGATTTTAAGCATGGAGAGTGAGAAATCCAAAAGCTTGATGACCTCCTGCTCCAATTGCTCCGGCTTGCAGAATATATGAGCATCGTCCATGGTAAAGCCTCTGACCCGAAAAAGCCCCTGGAGCACGCCGGAACGCTCATATCGATAGCAGGCACCCAATTCAGCCAGTTTCAGAGGAAGATCTCGATAACTTCTAAGCTTGGACTTATAAATTAAAATGTGAAAAGGGCAGTTCATGGGCTTGAGTTGGTATTCTTCATCCTCCACCTGCATGGTTGAATACATGTTCTCCTGATAAAATCCAGTATGCCCGCTTTTCTCCCACAGATGCAACCGGGCGATATGAGGAGTGTAGATTAACTGATAACCATGCTTCTGATGTTCTTCTACCCAAAAGTCCTCGATGATTTTCCTGATCTGTGCTCCTTTGGGGTGCCATAACACCAGGCCAGGCCCTATCTCATCCGAAATCGAGAAAAGCTCCAGCTCCTTCCCTACCACCCGATGGTCCCTTCTTTTCATTTCCTCGATTCTTTTCAGATATTGATCCAGTTCCTCTTTTGTAGGGAAGGAGATACCATAGATACGTTGAAGCATGGGATTTTTCTCAGAGCCTCTCCAGTAGGCTCCGGCTACACTTAAAAGCTTGAAGTTTTTGATAACTCCGGTGGAGGGAGCATGCGGTCCCCGGCAAAGATCCACGAAATCATCGTGCTGGTACAAAACCACCTTATCCTCCTCCAGCTCGGAGAGTATTTCCAGTTTATAATTCTCCCCTTTTTGCCTGAAAATCTTCTCTGCTTCCGATTTGGCAAGCTCTTTTCTTATGAAGGGATGATTCTGCTTAACGATCTCTTTCATTCTCTTCTCAATTCTTGATAAGTCTTCAGGCTCGAATGGCTTTTGAGTATCAAAATCATAATAAAATCCTTCTTTGATCGAAGGTCCGATAGCTAATTTCACACCAGGAAAGAGATCTTGCACTGCCTGAGCCATAACATGGGAAGTGCTGTGCCAGAAAACCTGTTTCCCCTCTTCAGAATCGAAGGTGATTATCTTGACATCTGAATCCTGGTGCACCTTTTCGGATAAATCCACCATCCGGTCATTCAGAAGGGCGGCGATTGCATTCTTAGCTATAGCTGACTCCAAGTCCCGGGCGATCTGGGAGATAACTATTCCGGCTGGATATCCTTTCTTCGATCCGTTAGGCAAAACCACCGTGACTTTATCTGGCATGAGCTTCTCCTAACATGCGACTATAAAAAATCACCCCATAACCTTTGGGGCGCAACCGTCCTTCCGGCTCATCTATCACAGAATAAATTTTTATGAAAAATTAAACATCAACCTAATTTGCTAATGGTGGGCGATACTGGAATCGAACCAGTGACCCCTTGCATGTCAAGCAAGTACTCTAACCAACTGAGCTAATCGCCCGAAAAAAATCAGAGTCTACAATCGAAACCTAATCGTATCCTACAACGTTAAATCTCTAATTTATAATTTCAATCCAAATTTAATATATTCTTTACGATTCTTTTGTCAAGATTTTATTGTGGGAGCTCTAAAAAAGTCAAATTTGAATTAGCAAATCTAGAAGGTAAATAAAGCTTGATCTTTAACCTTAAGTTTGCCTTCCTATGACTTCTGAAGATTACTGTCTTGAAAACATAGATCTATGTCTTCTCAATAAGACAAGGTTTCAATTCCATTTGGTCCAGACAAAACCTGAATAGTACGCTGATGACCATCAGATTCCAAACAAATCCATAAGCTTATCTGCGATCTTTTTGTAAACCTCCTGGCTATCGTAATCTCCTTTTTGTTTTTTCCTTTTTGCCTCTTTCACCTTTTCCTTTCGAATGAGAGGTGAATTATCGGAAAGATCAGTTTTTTTCGCTATCCTATCTGAGGTGTGATTATCTGCTCTTTGATCTCGACCTTCTGATTGGAGTAAGATGCGAGCTATCTTTTTTCCGCTCTTTTTCCCAAAGGACGAGATAACAGGATTCTTCTTCTTATCTTCAAATTTTTCTTTTCCACTGGAAGATAACACTCTCTTTTCTCCTGTGCAAATGTTTGCACACCTGATTTAGTTTCGACTGGGTCTATGCTAACAGCTTGTCTGACATGACAATCAGATTCTCCGTTTAACCCCATGGAGAGCAAATCTCCGAATTTTTTCCATAACAACAGACTTTTGTGTCCTGTTGCTACTTCTCTTCTATTATTTGTATCGACCTGGAGGCTTTAAACTTTATAGTTCGAATTTACAAGATGAAACTTAAGGCGGAAAAAAATGAGGTGAATAGTTGGAAGGTCAACCATGTTCGAAGGTTGTTGATATTTTTTGTGTCAAGCAAACTTTTAGCGGGAATGCTTAATTTCCCGTTTCTTCCTAGCGGACAAATTCCCGCCTCCCTGCACGCAAAAAATATACCAACTATAGAGCCGGGTTCATCCTGACTTCGTCCCACACTTGCGTCCTGAGACTCAGTGTCGAAGGAAAAGACTGAGTCCGAGGGAAAGGCATTTAGCCCTGCCAGTGAGGATAAATGGAGGGAACAAGCTTCTCCCTACGATTAATGGTCACAGATTATAGACCTCATCGTTGCTGGCATCTAAATTCACTCTTAAGGGTCTTCTCCAAAATAGTTGCTGATATGGGTATGCATTTATATTTTGAAATTCTCTCAGCTTCAGGAAAAATCCTCGCTTGCTTTGCTTTTTCAAAAGGAAAGAATATCTCCTTCTGGCTTGGTTCGTGGATGCTTCTCCCTGGAGAGATGGTGGCTACCTCTTTTCGTTTTGCTTCTTTTTCAGCATCTATCCCCAAGATAATCTTTGATTCTCAGAAATGTTCCCCTGATTAAAATATGGGAAAATTAATCAAGATCAGGAAGATTTAAACTTTCATGTGAAGACGATTGCGTTGAGAGGCTACGATTTTTACACTGAAGATTATCTCAAGTTAGTCTCTTTAGGTTCGACTTCGGCGCGCTATACTATTTGACCCAGAAGCTTTTCTGTCAATTTGTTTTCGTCGTAATCGCTTCCTAAGCTCATCTAGAAGGTAATGCTTTGTAGTATAAGGGCTATTGGGCATGACCGCCTGCTTGGCTAATCCCTTTTTGAGATTTATCACCAGGGGACCTAAAAGATCAGCAGAAGCCAAAGAAACATCTTGAGGAACCGTGACTATAACATAGGTAAGCAGATCGCTGGAATTAGTATAATTTAGCTCTTCCAGCTCTATCTCATTGATCTCCAGCTTGTAATTGGGGAAGAATTGCAAAGGGTCCATGATTACAAAAGCCACATTGGAATCTTCAATGGATTGAAGCCATTTGAAAGGAGCAAATTCCTTCTTCTCCAGAATCACATATCGGGTTAGCTGAGAAAAGCCAAGAATTCCCTTGGGAAGAAGGATTACCTCCTTCTCTTTAAAATCGATCTCTCCAAATCTGGCAGTAACGAATTTCATGCTCCCCCCTTTTATGACGATCTCTTAGAATGGGCCTGAATCAAAAACCAGAGATTGTTTGAATTCCATTTCATATGTACTCTTCTCAACTTTGAAGATCTTAGGGGATTTTTTCATTCAAAGAAAAAGAAACATCTCTTGCTCTTTCCGCTGATTTCTAAATTGTTTAACCTTCTTCGTAATAGACAAAGCTCGAATCGAAAGATCTCCTTTGGGGCTTGTTCTTCTTTGAAGAATTTGATCCTTCAAAAGAAAAATCCTGGGTTTGGTCCTGCCACCATCTTCTGAACTTCTCCACCTTTCGATTTAAATCCTCGCCTCTTTTTTTGTTTCTGGTTTTGAAAAACATGACTCATCCCTTCGATTTTGCGCCCTTACCTCTTTTTGAGTTTTTATTCTTTTCGGGTTTATCACTTTCTGAAGTGCCAGAGTTAGAAGCTGCCTCCGGTGGCTTCTTGTGGTTCTCTTTTATAATGCTGGCAATCCTGGAAACCTCATCCACCCTGGTGTCAGCCGCCCTTTTGTTCTCCTCCTGGATTTTGAAATATATTTCCTCTCTATGGATGGTTACTTTCTGGGGAGCGATTATCCCCAGCCGCACCTGTCGGCCCCGCACCCCTAAGATGGTTATCTTTATATCATCTCCGATGGTGACGCTTTCTCCTAACTTCCTTGTCAAAATCAGCATAGCTCCCTCTTTTAAGACTGAGATTTCCGATAATCAGGAGAGTGCGCCCTTGCTGAAAAACCGTCCTATTTTTGAGGTGCAAAAAATTTCTTGATTGGTCAAAGAACCAAAAAATCTTTACGGACGTCCTGTCTTTTCTTCGGCCTTCCCCTTCTGCTGACGCATTCTCAAACTCGACCGTCCGCTTCTTTTGGAGCTTACATCTAATAAGAATCGGTATGAAATTCAAATTCCTTAACTTTCTTTTCTCCTTTTCGTATCAGGAAATCAATTTATTATTAGCCGAAACTGATTTCAGCTTTTTCATGATATATAACACCCTCTGACTCTCTGCTAAGACCGACTCCAAGGATCGTTCAATCTTCTCAATCAACTCTCTGTTTTTTTCCAGTTCTATCTCTCCGTGCCGGGAAAGCTTATAAAGTCTTCCCACCTCCATTCTTACCATCCGGATCATCCTACTGATATCTGAAGTGGCGCGACCGATCTGATCAACCAGATCCAGGATGTCATCATAAACCCGAGTGGAAAGGCCTCCTGCCTCTCTGGCCTTGGAGGCGGCATATGCTAAGTTGGATGCCATTCTTTTCGCCTGTGTAGAAAGCTCCTCCAGCGACTTCAATACGTCCGAAGTTTTTTCGATCCCCTGGGACTTGATCATATCCTCCCCCCAGTGGTTGGCTTTGTTATGGGAATGATTTTGAAATGATAAAAGGTGAAAAAATCAAGTTCAACTTGAGATGCTCACCAGCTCTCTTATCTTTTCTTTAAGTTCATCCAAATTAGGTGACTTCACCAGGTATGCATCCGCCAGCCATGACTGAAAGTTGCTTTTGTAAGTGGAATATGCTGAATTCAGTATGATGGGAGTGTTTTTATTCAGCCTCCTCAAACCACCCAAAATCTTAAGACCGTTTTGGTCCTGCAGTTTGATATCCAGAATCACCAGATCTGGTGACTCAGCCTCAGCCATCCTTAAAGCCTCCTCCCCACTGGTGATGGTTCTTACCTGATATCCTTCTTCTGAAAGTTCTTTCTCATAGAGCTTTAGAATGTGTTCTTCATCATCCACTACCAATATGTTTGCCCTGCAGGATGAATTGATTGGGTTTCGTTTGAGTTGGGGCTCTATTTTAGATTGCATGATTCCCACTTTTCCTCCCTGTTTTAAGATTTAACTTAAGATTCCGATAATTCGCCAGTCATTTCGCCATCTGCTAACGGCAATTCCATGTAGAAAGTGGCTCCTTTTTCTTCCGCGCTCTCCACGCCAATGTTGCCTCCATGATTTTTGATTATCTCTGAACTTATGGTCAGTCCCAGGCCACAGGCTTCAGGTTTGGTGGTGAAGTAGGCATCAAAGACTTTGCTCATGTTTTCTCGAGAAATGCCAAAGCCGGTATCTTTGACCTCCACCTTCACAAATTTGTCCCTCTGACTGGTACTGACGGACAATATCCCTCCCTGGGGCATGGACCAGATTGCGTTGCGAAAGATATTCAACAGAGCCTGCCGTATAAGATCAGAATTCGCCCGAACAGGAGGTAGATTTGTAGAAGGAAACTTGACCATGGAGATCTTGGTGGAATCTATCTCCGACTCCATAATTTCAAAGCTCTGGTCCACCAAATCATTTATATTGACCATCTTAAGATTTGACTTATCGGGCTTGGAAAAATTGAGTACATTGTTCAAAACTTTCTCTATCCTTTCGGTCTCTTTGGCTATGATTTTTATATAATCATAATCCGGGTTGCCCTTGTCTATTTTCTTTAAAATCGAACGGGCAAATCCTCCGATGATGGTCATAGGATTTCGCAACTCATGTGCCACCTGGGAAGTAATTTGGCCTAAAACTGATAGCCTTTCCACCTTCAAGAGCCTCTGACTGTTTTCTGCGATCCTTTTGTTGGCTTCCCCTAATTTACTTACCTTCTCTGCCAGTTCCTGATAGAGCTGAGAGCTTTCTATTGCGGCTGAAGCGTGATGAGCACAAATGGAGAGAAGTTTCACATCCTCATCTTCAATAGGTTTTTGGGTGATCAGATTGTCAGCAACGATGACTCCAAGCATTTTGTTCTTCGATATCAAAGGCGCTATGGCAAACTGGTCGATTTTCAGGGTGTCGAAAAGATTTTCATCTATCTCCCCTTTTCCTCTGGCGATGCTGAATGCCTCCTTATTTAACATCGACTGAATTAGTGGATTTCTTTCATCCGAGAGAGGGATTTTAAGCTTTTTTACTATCTGATTGACCAGCACGTCCTTTTCTTTCAAGGCATCCTTGTATGAGTGCAGTACCTCCTCTAAGGATTGCTCCCGGACTGAAAGAGAATCCCAGATTCGTTTCGCCTCCTCCGGGTTGGAAGGACCTATGGCTATCTTTCCCTCCAACATGGTTCCGGTTTGGTTCAGAAGTAAAAGAAAAGCGCGATTGAATCCCAATCCCTGCCCGGCGGTGACACCGATCAGGACGATTTGAAGTATCTCCTCCAAATTCAGAGTGCTTCTTAGAACTCTTCCTAATTCACACAGGATGGAAAGCTCATTTATCTTTTTCTGCAGATTAGAGTGTAAGTTCGTCATATTTGAGACATCTTCAACCCATCCCACTGCTCCCACCATTTTTTCTGCTTCATCTCTGACCGGAAAGATCCGGATGAAAAGATTTGAATTTTCAAAATCCGTCACCCTTACTGATAATGGCTCACTGGAAGCTACACATGCTTTGACCTGCCTGGAAATCTGATGCTTTAAGGATTGTCCCTCTTTGAGTGTGCTTTCCTCTAAAAGTCTGGACAAAAACCTGTTCACATATACCAGTTCCTCTTCAGATGAGCTTTTGAACACCCCCAAGGGAAGCTGGTCCAAAAGATTTCTCATATCTTTCAATCCAGAGTCTGCTATCTCGAAAGTTTTTTCTGATTTCGTAGTATCTTGCACAAATGTCATCTCAGAACAAATCCAATTTTGATGGTCTTAAAGGAAAAAGAGCATTCCCAGAAAGCGACTTCGAGTGCTACAAACCACCTTGAGTTACCAGACGGAATTTCTTTTCAGCAATCTTTCTGTAGCCCTGGTAATTTGATTGACCTCACTTTTGATCTGTTTTAACCCCCGTTTGAACTCAAGATTAAAGCTTTTACTTGACCGGCGGGGTTTCTCTTCCTGCCGGGGTGAGAAACTGTTCAGAAGAAACTGAGCATTTTCCGCTATGCTGGAAAGAGGGGGTTTGATCTTTTGGTTCAGGCTTTCTAATAGTTGTGGGGTAGGAATCATGCTCTCCATCCGGCTGATTTTTTCCTGAAGTTCTCTTGTCTGCTCTCTGGAATGTTGGAGCTCCTTTTGGAGCTTTTCCAATTCAGAATAATAAAACATCCTCTCCAAACTTAATGTCACAGGAACGGAGACCAGGCTCAAAAACTTCACATCTTCCGGTTCGAAAGCATGTGCTCTTGTGTGGGTTAAATTCATAACCCCGAAAAGTTCGCCATTTAAAATCAGAGGCATCGCCAAAAAAGACCTGCTTTCACCTCCACCTCTTTTCCGATGTAGGTTGGAAAGAAGAATAGGTCTTTTCTCTTTGGCAACCCAGGCGGAGAACCCGATTCCCGCATCGAATCTAACGAAGTGGATTAAATCCACCTTCTTCCCTACTGAAGCCACCTCCTCCATTTGATTCTTCTTTTTATCCAACAAAAAGAGGCTGGCACAACTGAACTCCACGGATTTGCCAATCAGATTCAACATCTTTTCGAAAACCCTTCTCTCTCCGGTAGACTGTTCAATCATCTTACAGGTGTCGGTCAACACCTCAAAATCGATTTTAAAGTTTTCCAGGTTCTGATTTGCCTGCAAAAGTCTTTGCCTTTCGGTAAGACTTGAGGATTTAGCAATTTTTTTAATCCTCTTTTTACTCCTCTTCAGCATCTTTGTGTGCCCCCTAATTTGTTAGGGTTTTCGGTGATGTGACATTTCAGTGACTTTGAGCTTGGGGATATAACATCCCTTTAGGGGATTATCCCTTTCTTTATTTAGCTTTTTAAAATATTCAAAAATCTTATAGCCCCCATGAGCCGCCATCTTTGATCGTTTATGAAGCCGCAAAAGAGAGGTGTTTTTATTTGAAATTATTATTTTGCTTTCTCTTCATTCGAGAAAAACACCAACAGGTTCCATAAATCCTGCGGACTTTCATCTGCTTTTATCAGGTGGTAAGCTCAGCGGTGCGCAAGTAACTGGAAATGACCTCTCGCAATTTGCGGTCAAAACTTGCCACTTTCACTGGCAGGCGTTCTATCTGCTCCAAAGAGGCAAGCTCTTCTACTTCCTTTTGGGAGGTAAATTCCACACCCACCAGGAAATCCTCTTCCCTTGAGGGTTCCACCCTTTTGATCTTCCCTAACACCCCTTCTAAGACCACTAATTTATTCAGGTTCAGAGTCAAAAACATAAAACCTTCTTTTGGCACAGGCGAGGGGGTAAGCAGGAGCATCCCTCCCTCGCTCAGATTGAGAATTTCGCCAGAGGTTCGGTCTTGGGACAGTTTTACTTTCCCCTTTTTACACGTAAGCAGACGAAACTGCACGGGGGAGGATAGCTCTATGCGAATATATTTGCGACCATGAGATGTTTTGACTGGGAACGGAGTCTGTCCTAAAGTAGTAGTTCCTGATTCGGTCTTTACAGCAAAATTTTTTGAATCAGACAAAATTTATCCTCCTTTCCAACCCTCCAAACAAGCTTCACCGGTTTGAAGGGAATTTATGGCTAGTCCGAAGCCGCCGCGACGGGAAATCTCAAAGAAAGCCTCATCTCCCTCTCTGTAAGTTTCTCAAATTTGAGATCTCCGTGATATCTCCCTAGAATTTGAGAAACAATCATAAATCGGTCATTTGCCTTCAGATCAGTAAAGTGGGGGCATTCATCTGTTTGCATCTCTTTTCCAGCACAGTATATATTCAAACAAAGTGACTCCCCTTCTGTGGATGTTTGCAAGCGAATGCTCTCTCCGGAGGGTAGCTGATCCCTTAGCCCCCAGATCAAGCTTAATAAAGCCAGCTCCAACTCCCCCGGATTTCCATATACAGTGGGAAGGTCATCATCTAAGTTTACTTCCAATTTGATTCTGTTGGACTTTAATATATATTTGAGCAAAACCAAATTGCTTTTCAGGATGTGCTGGATGTTTACTTCTCCTGCATCAGTGGTTTCATCAAATTGTCTATGCAGATGATCCGAAAAGTCCTTTAGAATTGAGCAAATTCGATTCCCATTTCCTTCGATAGTTTTTAAGTTGCTGATATTCGAAGGCATCTTTTGGGATTTTTTCTCACTCATTTTTAAAAGTTGAGTCCTACTCAGGATTATCTGAAGGGAGCTGTTTATCTCGTGCACCACTGCTTTGGATAGTTCCGCCGTGGTGAAGAGCTTCTCGGTTTCATTATGGTAAGACTTTTCTTTTTGCAGAGAGAGTGAAGATTTTTTAAGATAAGAATTCTCAATACAGGAAGCAAAAAGCTCCACCCAGAAAAGCAGATCTGCAGATGATTTCCTCTCAGGAAGAATGGGCTTTTTGAAGTGTGCCATCCAAAATCCATCTTTTTTGTTCAGGATCTTAAATGGAATGATGAGGAAGTTTCCTTCTTTTTTTGCGGGAAGAATTATCCTTCTTTTTTGACTAACAGCGCAATCGATATCGCCCCTTCTCCAGAAAGCTTCTATCCCGTCCTCGAATTCCCCTGCGGTTCCTGAAGATATGACCAGCCTTTCCAAGCCACCCTTCCTATCGCTAAGGAGAAACACCCCACAATCTTCAAAGCCATACAATCCTCTTAAAAAATCCAGAAGCCAGGATAATCGATAAGTCAACACAGGCTCTGTAAGTGTATCTTTGGAGGTGGTCATCCTTAAAGAGTTATCAGCGCTCAGATCATCCCCATCCAGTTTCTTCTTCTCAGGGGGAGTTGTCATCTGAGAAAGCCGACTATTGATCTGAGCAAGCTCCTCCAGCTTGCAGTTTAAGGAGAGAAGCAATTCACGCAATTCTGTTTTTCTGTGATCCGGGGAAAGTGGTTGATTTTCTCCGGCCACTTCAGCCATCTGCTCATCTGGCAGAGTGAGATTTCCAGATGTCTGGTTAAGATTCATGTGATTCCTCCGGACTTATTAAATAAGACAAAAAGCCTAATTTTTTCTTTTAAAGGGCGAATTTTTCCTTGATCATTACCCGGAGCTTCAAAACCGCCTTGGTGTGTATCTGGGAGACCCTGGATTCAGAGATCTGCATCACCTCGCCGATCTCTTTTAAGGTCAGCTCCTCATAATAATACAAAGCCACCACTAATCTTTCCTGTTCGGTTAGATAACTTATGGCCTGGATCAGATACGCTTTAAGCTCCTCCTTCTCCAGATCTCCCAAAATACTTTTACACCTCAAATCTTCCAGAGTCTCCACTCGGGGGACCTGTCGATTATCCTCCTCCTTGTAAATCAGCTCATCTAAGGATAACATGGTGGTGGAAGAAACATCATCCAATGCGGAGAAAAGCTCATCTGATGAGATCCTCAAAGACTTGGCAAGCTCTCTGTCAGAGGGGCGTCTGCCCAGTTGGTTTTCCAGTTTGCTTATGGCTTTTTCGATCTCTCTGGATTTTGCCCTGGTGGAGCGGGGCACCCAATCCAGAGAACGGAGTTCATCTAAGATGGCTCCTCTTATTCGCGGGACTGCATAAGTTTCAAATTTCACTCCTCGGGAGGGATCAAAATTAGATAAGGCTTCGATCAGTCCTATAACTCCAGTGTTGATCAAATCGGAAAGCTCCACCGATTTAGGAAATCCCATAGCCATCCGTCCAGCCACATTTTTCACCAAGGGCAGATATTCCTCCAAAAGTTTCTGTCTGACTTGCGGATCATTGTCTTTTTTAAACTGCACCCATTCCTTCTGGACTGCCATCTAATCTACCTCACTTTGTGAAGATTTGAACTCCTGGGATACACATCGCCTTTGTGCATCTCGTTTTTCTTAAGATTGGTCGAAAAAGTGCATAAATTGGGGTATCTTTTTTTATATCGTCTCTTATGGGCCAATTCTTTAGTTTTGGAAAGGAACCGATTAAAAGCTTCAAGCATGGAAGGTCGAGACGCAAAAGTCGAGCTCCTTTTAGGGAATTCAATTTCAGGGTAGTGAGAAGTAGGCGATTTCTGTTCTCCAGAAATCGGTCTGAATAGAATCACTGATGTTAAATTGATTTTCGACAAGAGAGTTTTGTTAAATTGTGAAGCAAAATTGTAAGCCAAGCGCATCTCCAATTCTTTCAGTTCCACCTTCTTCATACAACCTTGAAATCTTTTGCAAACTTTATGCCAAAGGCTTTGAAGAGAGGAATGATGCTATGTAACTATCCTAATTATATTGTGTTACAAGTATCAGATGAGGTGTTAGTTTAAGTAAAAGAAGGGGCTATTTGGGAAAAACTTTCCTAAAATAGGCGAAAAAATGTTCCCACGCTTCAGTTAGCTATGTGGAATTTGGCAGGTTGCAAAAGCAACTTTTAAGAAGAGATAGATTGCCCCTACGGTGCGAAGAATAAACTCACCAAATGCTTTACAGCAAAAAGCAAGGGAGGTAGCCGCGGGTCAGTTGACTTCCTATGGATCCAAATGGACAAATGGGCTTCAGCCTGCGGGGTGGAGATTAAAAAATAGAAAGAAAAAAACGCCGAAGATAAGCTCCGACGTTGGAATATATCCGATTTTGTGGTGATCGCAGTTTTTGGTTTTAACTGCTGGCTTTCCTTACGGATTTATTCTGGGTAAATTCACTCTGCGATAAACGTTTCCTTTCCGGTTCCAAATATTCTCTATCCCAGATCTGATCGGTGAGCCTTGCCACTTTCTCTCCATACTGGCAAAGACCTTCAACAAAATCTGCCGTCTCTAAAGCCTCCGCCGCTTCGGGATTGATGGGATCGGCCTGGTGTTCTTTTACAATCTGGTAAAAGCGTCGATGATGGTCCCGGATGGGACAGGGCGTGATTTCATTACCCACCTGATGAGAAGGCGCCATATAACCGTATTCGGTCTGCCATTTTCGAATCGCTTTGAGAAAAGGAGTAGTCAGAACGGTAGTTATGTTTCCACCTTTCTGGTATATCTCCTTTACATTATGCGTAGAATAGGGAGTGAAAACACATGGCATCACATTGCCGTTCCAGTCGATGTAAAAATAACCCCCTGTCCTGCCGGCACACAAACAGCCGTCGCTGATCGATCCGGAGTTCCAGAAATCAGCAATAAACAGCTTATGCTTCTCAATCAGTTCTCTTTCTCTTAAATACATGTTTAGCCTTTGCTCTGGCGTAATCAAAAGGTCTAAGGTAAACTTGCAGCCAATGGGCATATATTGGAATATCCAACCGTAGACTGTCCCTTGCTGATTGAAATAAAAATCAATGAATTCATCTGAGAGGATAAGCTCTGCATTGTCCTTGGTGGCGGTCAGAGATATGCCGAAAGGAACCCCAACTTCTCTTAAGTTTGCCATTGCCCTGAGAATCCTGTTATAAACTCCTTTTCCTCTTCTTCTATCCGTCTCCTCCTCAAAACCTTCAACTGAGATAGCTGGCGTAACATTCCCCAAATCTGCCATCCTCTCCGCCCTTTTCTTATCAATCAAAGTTCCATTGGTGAAGATCAAAAAGTAATTATTATCATGTTTTTCCGCCAGATCCAGAATGTCCTTTCCCTGACTTTTCCACATAAACGGCTCTCCGCCGGAGATGACGGTAAAAAACGATCCCCAGTTTCTGGTCTTATCGGCGATTATCCGATCCATCAGATCAAAATCCAGTTTATTCTTGGCTTCACTCAAATTACCGGCATAACACTGGTCACAATGAAGATTGCAGGCTGCACCAGGGCTGATGGTCAGAAAGCCAGGCGGATTAAAGCCGTGCTCCTCCTTAAACTTCTGAAGCTCATCCTCCCCTCCTAAAAATATGTTCCCTAACAGCACCTTCAAAAGTCCTTTCCTCACCCGGGAGGAAATGTTTTTGTTCTTCAAGGCTTTATCTACGGCATATAACAGGTTTCTGGTGACCAGGTATTTGTCCTTCTGCACCCACGCGGA
>Ga0209636_10003031_pt1 | contig 17141 bp, 11 predicted proteins | sample DeeMarSWOR152_54_FD_187464 | JGI IMG/M metagenome (GOLD analysis project Ga0209636, IMG submission 187464) | Marine sediment microbial communities from White Oak River estuary, North Carolina - WOR-1-52-54 (SPAdes) (version 2) | ecosystem: Environmental > Aquatic > Marine > Intertidal zone >...
GTCGACGACGACGAAGGCATAAGAAAAGTTCTAAAAGCAATATTGGAAGAAGAAGGATACATTGTTGACACTGCAGAAAACGGAAAAGAAGCAATCAAAAAATCCAACGCCACGTTCTACAACCTAGGGCTGATAGACATTCGGCTTTCAGACATGAAAGGAACAAAACTGTTAACTGCCATCAATGAAATCACGCCAAAAATGGTCAAAATAATCATCACAGGCTAACCCTCACTACAAAACGCCATTGAAGCCGTAGACAAAGGCGCAGACGCCTACATACTCAAACCGTTCGATATGGACAACGTTCTTGACAAAATCAAAAAACATTTGAAGAAACAACAAGAAGCAAAAAAATACAGCCAAGAAAAAGTCAGAGTTCATAGAAACACGTGTCAAAGAGCTGGAAGAAGAAGCCGTAACTCACAAGAAACCACGCTAGAACTCTCCCTGCTTTTTTCTTCAAAGCGTGAGACCATAACCAAACATGATCTGTCCCTCCAATTCTGAACATTTCTGGCTCAAGTCTTCTGGCTTTCGCAAAAACTTAACTATTTTGAAACGAAAGAAAATAACGGATGAAATCCAACAAACGCAGATATTCTATTGTAGGAAAAAAGCTAGGGAAACTTCTGAAGACTGAATACTTCATCGTTGCTCTTGTAACTGGAATTGCCTTCTGCTTTTATTGTTGGATTTTCACGGAAACTCCGCTTACCCAATCACCTGATGGACCGTACTATCTTATTCAAGTGAAAAGCCTAATTGAGAATAGTTGCCTGAAGCATGAGGACCCACCTTTGGCCATGGTGTTGTTTGCCCTGTTCAATGTATTGCTTGGAGACGCAACTCTCGGGATAGAATTGGCTGTCGCCTTTTTTTCAGCGATTTCAGCAGTTCCCTTCTATTTCTGGGTTAAATCATCCATTAGAGACAAATACGGGGCTTTTGCAGCTATGCTGCTGTTCATCTTCTTAGGTTATCACACTAGGCTAATCACGATATTCTACAAAAACGCTGTAGGAATTTTCTTCCTTGTCTTTTTCCTATACTATTTCACAAAAATGGGGGTGGAAGGAACAACTCTCAAGAATGCCCTATTCGCATCTCTTTTTCTCATTTTAACAGGCGCAACCCATATACTTGATTTTGCTGTGGCTCTGCTCTTTGTTATTGTATACACAACAATTTCACTGTTGATGAACCTAAACAGAAAAAATTTCCTAAAAGGGGCCGCGATTTCGCTTTTCATTGCGGGGCAGCTCTGTGTTTTTGCTTTTATGCTGTCTCCTGATCTTTTATCGGATATCCAAAGATTGCCAACAACTATCCCTTACCTTTTGCAGAATAATCAATTCTTCATTTATTCTCCGCTCTTTTCAACACAAGCGAAGTCTTTCTTTCTAAACATGACCGTCATAAGCATTATGATAGTTGGTCTATTGTTGGCGTTATTCTGCCTTAGGCACTCGCGGAAAAGTCCTCAGGTTCTACAAGTCTTTTCTGTCGCAATTGTTGGTTTAATTCTTTCAGTTCCATTTGTTCCTTATCAATTTCTCGATCGTTTCTTCTTGATGCAGTTTATTACTATCTCATTTGTGTTGGGCTATGTTTTCTCAAAGTTGCACAACATGAATTTGATCAAGACGCTGCTTCTACTCCTTTTATTGTTCATAGGATGGACGTTAGTTCTGCAATCCATAACGTTTGACAAAATAGGGCCATGGGCCTGTAGCCCAGCTACTGCAGGAATAGTAAAACTGGAGTCGGCGAAATCTGTTATTCCTCCAAACTCTGTTATAATCGTGACGGACTTGCTTCACGGATTTCGGTACTGGACAGAATACGTAACCGAATGTGATACTGTTATGGCAGTTTCACCCAACCTTTGGCTGACATACCAACACGTTCTTATGATCTACCCTCGGGGTCATTTGCCTCTTGAAATCTCGCAACAGTCAACTCGATTGTTTGAAGATGAAAGTTTCGTCTTACTTGAAGTTGAGTCTTGGTATGCCGTCAAAGATTAAATAAACGTATACACTTTAATTGCTTGAGATCTTTAGGTCGAGGACAAAGTGCGGACAAAGCGAACTTGGAAAGCTGTCGTCGTAATCTCTTTTCTAGTCTCCTTCACAGTTCTCAATCAAACTCAGGCGAAAGAATACTCCAGACCAGATTTTGTTGGGATGTACGTCCACAGTGATAATGATCTTCTTACACAAGGTAAATACGAACAATTGATTAGCCAACTTAGAAATAACGGCATAAATGTGATCTTTGTTGAGGCATACCATCCCGAGAGTGTAGGAAATGGGCAGCTTTGGATACAGCGAAAAGGAGAATGGGAAGGTGATCCTTCTCTTGAGCCAGAATTCAAGAACCGATACGACATGGAGATGCTATTAGATGCAGCCTCAGAGCACGATGTGCTAGTATTCTCCACCGTGATATGCTTTAGGTATACCGCTGTTCCAACGAGCGAGGTTCAGAAGACGCATCTCAGGCAAGTGGTTGATTATTTGACTAGTAATTTTCAGAATCTAGCCGGAATCAATTTGGATTATATTCGTTTTGGGGATTCTTGGTTTGATCCTGCTCAACCCATACTTGCAAACGGAAATACAGATACGATCACTGGCTTTATTGAATCTGTCAAAGAGACAATTGGGGATAGGTTTTTGTCGGCAGCTGTTATTCCTGCGTCTGAAATGGAATACCCTTCAATGAGGCACAAATATGGGCAGGATTACAAAGAGATGTCTGAGCATTTGGATTATATTTGTCCAATGGTATACCATATATCGTTCGGGCATGATGCGTGCTGGGTTTCGAATGTTACGGAGTTCGTTGAAGCAGAAGTTTCAGAAGGCTGTAGAGTTGTTCCAATAGTTCAAACATATTTTGATTTTAAGATAAGTGAAGAGTTAAAGCGTCCATCTCCAGGACCTGACATTTCACCTCGATCCCACACTTCACACTATGAAGGAATGAGTTCTTCGAATACAGAGTTTGAAAAAAGTTTCGAAGTTCCCTCATCGGCTGAACACGTTCAAGACCGGGAGATCGACGTCTATGTGAGTTGGGACTCTGAAACAAAGGCAAGTGTGAATGTGAGTATTGTCAATCCAGAAAACAAAACTGTCCTATGCGGAAATCACACAGGCACCTATTACATTCCAGCAAGTGAAGTGATTCCTGGACCTTGGGTAATAAGGCTTGATATAGAAAACATGCCAGATAAGCTCAAAATCGACATAAAGGGAAGTTCTCTCGGGCTGCCTGGTTATTATGAGACAAAAAATCTTGTTCTCAACCTTATGGGTAGAAATGTTGATGGAATTGCCTTTTTTGTCTTTCATGCTACTTCGTCTGGGGAATGGAGTGCAATGCATGAAATCTTCGTAGGCTCAACGGATGCTTTCTGGATAGGAGTAACGATCTTGTGCATTCTGACGATAACAGCAGTTGTCATACTAATGAAAAAAGGATGGGTACGTGAAATTTATTTGCGTGCGAAAAGAACTGTCATGAAATAGCAAATTGTCCCAAAAGAACAGGAGTTGATGAGTGAAGGTTTATAGTTTTCAAGTTGCATCTAGAAATTGGGAAGCTTATGGTCAAGGAAAGAGACATCGTGGAGTTCCTTGAGGCACGCGATGGCAAGGCTTCGCTTGACGAGATTGCGGAAGGTTTGAGCATACCGAAATATGGACCTGACTCCGCCTACGCGTTCTTGCAGTCTTTAAAGACTAGAGGCTTTGTTGAAAGGCGTGGGGAACAGTGGACACTTACAGCTGAAGTCGTTGCTGAAACCCCATCGCCACCATACGCTCAGCCAACACAAGCACCGCTATCTGAAGCAGAAGAAGCTGTTGCAGCTCCAGAAGTTGAGCATCTTATGAAAGCTATGGCGAAGACTCTGGCAGAAGCGATGAAAGGGGCGAAGGCTCCAGCGAATGAGTGGGAATTGGCGACGAAGCCCATGAAAACAAAGATCGGAAGGAAGGAGGAAAAGCTAAGTTCCCTTGTTCTGCAGCCAGACGAGGCTGTAGAAGCTAAGAAGCCGTTGATGAGTTTTCCAACGGGCACATTCATCGATTATCTGTATCTGAATCCTGAAGGAAAAACCTTGGATGGTTTGCCGATATGTGGGCAGTTCGCGATCACGGGTTTGCCGGGGGCTGGCAAGTCCATACTTGTTGAGGAGATATCTGTCAATGTGGCAGCGTCTGGTAGAAGGGTTCTCTTTGCAACGGCTGAGGACACGTGGAAGAGCCCAACTCCTCGCTTCGACTTGCAGTCGCGGTTGAAACAGAAGGCAGACATTTTAGCTTTGGATTGGAGCAAGATCCGTGAAAATCTCTTTGTCCTCGACACGGTCGCATATCCAGAGCTAAGAGACTGGAACACTTTCGCTGAGACCTACCGGTACGTCGTGGGAAAGGAGAAGATCGAGCTGGCCATAGTTGACTCAGTGACAGTGCTTGAAGCATACCGTGGCGCTCTAAAATACCGCGTCATGGAACTAGCCCGATACAACCAAGTTCATGGCGTAACTGCTCTGTATGTGAACCAGAGAAGCAGAGAGACGTGGGATAACTATGAGATGGCTGGCGGCATAGGCTTGGCGCACAACTTGGACGGAGCGATAATAGTGGATTACGGGCGTGTCTATTGGCAGGATCAGCAGACTGATTTGGAGGCGAACCGGGGGGAATTCGTTAGGATAGCGCGTGTGCTAGACTGTAGGATATGTAACTTCGAAAGGAGGAGAGTGAAAGTCGACATAACGCCCGACGGCTTCCTCCGAGTGACAGAACCCATGCTGAAGTCGTCGGGAGAGGAAAGCTGAAAGGAACAACCTCACACATGCCAGTGGTTAAGCCTCCTACGTTCAATGAACTTGTGAAAACCTACGGAAGCACGAAGGCTGCAGTAGTGCATCTACTGAAAGCTGGATTCTCAGCAGAACAGATAGAATGGAAGATGGGGGTACCTTATCACAGGATACGGCTGTACATGAAGGGAATAGAGCCGAAAAGGGGCGTGCTGTTCTCGGAGATGGTCGAAATCTACGAACGCCTAGCGGTCCTGAGAGGAAAAAAGGGAAAAGAAACGCAACTAGCTATGTTCTTTCAAGACCCGAAACTCACGCTAGAACTCAAGGTACGCTTTACCTTGGGGATTTTCACGGATGAAAACCTGAAGATCGGACCTGGTATTATAGAGAGAAGCATAAGTTTGGCAACGGGAGCATCTAAGAACGAACTCAAGAGACTTCTGATAGACTATGGGGAGCATGGTGAGGTCGCGTACTTGCTAAAAAACCCTAAGGACCCAGAATTGACTTTGCACGAAGTCTACGAAGCCATTAGACTCTTACCGAGGTTGAAGGGGATTCAGGAACGTGAGCTTCACGTTTCTAGCCTACTCAAAATGAGCACGCCAGCAGAGGCGAAATATGTCGTTAGGCTTTTGCTTGGAGATTTGAAGCTTGGTTATCATACGCGAACAGTTGTTAGAGCAGCAGCGAGAGCTTACGAGGTTCCCTCAGAATTGATCGAAAACGCGTGTGCTATGCTTGGCTTAGCGGAAGGCATAACGCTGGCTTCAGAAGGCATCCTTAAGTTGTCTGAAGTCAAAATCCGTCCTGGGCAATTCATCAGACCGCAGCTTGCTCAGCTCTACGAACCGGACAAAGTTGTTTATCCGGTAAGGGCGGAGTACAAACTGGATGGAAGTAGGCTTCAGATTCATAAGTGGGGAGGGCAAGTTTGGCTTTTCTCAAGAAGGGGCATAGAAAAGTCGCAAACGTTGCCTGAAGTGGTTGAAGCTGTCCGAGAGTTTCGCAGTCAAAGCTGCATTGTCGACAGCGAAGTCATAGCCGTAGACGATTCGGGGGAGCCTCTCCCATTCCAAGTGTTGCTGAGGAGAACTGTGCCGGGAAGACTCTTACCAGGTGAGCTTGAAGAGAGAAGACGGGAAGTTGGGGTTACCATCAGAGCCTTTGACATCTTGTTTATGAATGGACGGGAGCTTCTCGGGTTGCCGTTTTCTGAAAGGAGGAAATATCTTCAAGAAGTTGTTCCAGCGGAATATCATGTTGAAGGATTGAATTGCAAAAATGAAATCGAATTGATGCGTTTCTACGAAGAGGCGCTGAAGGAAAAATACGAGGGAATAGTCGTTAAAGACTTGAACGCACCGTACGAAGCAGGTCGCAGGACTTACACGTGGCTTAAGCTTAAGCCAGAACGCGATACGTTAGACTGCACGATAGTGAAGGCTTTTTACGGGAAAGGAAAACGTTCAGGCTTGTACTCATCGTTTTTACTGGCGGTTCGAGACCCAAAGGAAAAGAAATTATACACTATTGGAAAAGTTTCAAACCTGCCGGAAGAAACAATGGACGCGTTAGGAACAATTATTGAAAGAACCAAGACAAGCGAAGATGGGGAAGGAGTTTTTGTTAAGCCTTCAGTGGTAGTTGAGGCTACGTATCAGGAAGTTCAAGAAACGGATGAATACACAAGTGGTTTCGCTTTGAGAGTGCCTAAAATAGTTAGGTTTAGAACCGATAAGACGATTAGTGATGTGGACAGTGTTGAAAAGCTTCAGAAGCTTTATGAACTGCAGTATGAACGATATCCAGTCCATACAATATGACTCTTTGGAAAGTCCAATCTTAGTTTCTTTCGTGAAACACAAGTCAAAAACTTGGGCAGAATTTTTGACTTTCACCAAGTACAAACTTATAAAGATTGTCACAAAGGGTTCTGTTAACTTAAAGGGACTTTAAAGCCAAAGGGGTTGAGTGTTAACCAGAGGGACTTGTTATCTAAAACTAGCGAAAGAAATAAACAGTTGGGGTTACGAATTTTAGTAGAAAGAAGGACACGCTTTTGACAACCGCAGATAACTTTTGGACTGCCAAGGAGAAGATTAAACATCTTATCGAAGAGTATGAAGAATTGATTGCGAAAGGTGAAGATAAGGAATACAATGAAGAAGAAGTTAAGATCAAATTCATTCTCCCCTTTCTAGAGGCTTTGGGTTGGGATGTTAAGAAAGATGTAAAACCAGAAAAGAGAACCTTAATGGGGATAACCGACTTTTCCTTGAAAACTAAATCACACATGAATCCCGATATCTTCTACGAGGTTAAACCCTTTCGAGAAGACTTGGATGGATACAGAACTATAGCAGGCAAGAGACAGGCATATGCAATGCAAGCTATAAATGCTTCTTTTAGCGCTAGAGTTGATTGGTGTGTTCTGACAAATTTCAAGGAATTGCGATTATACTATACGAAGGTGAGGCAACCTAATGATGGGCTTCAATTAAGATTGAAATATTCAGATTACCTGACCGAAAAAGGCTTTAGAAGACTTTGGGGCTTGTCGAAGGAAAGTATAGCAGAGGGGATTCTTGAGACTTATAGAAAAAGGCGAACAAGAGAAGATGTGAGTACTGAGTTCGTCAACGATCTCTACCGCATGAGAAAATGGCTTACTGGCAACATCAGCAAAAACAACAAATTATCAAAGGATGAACTTAGAGAAAGTGTACAAAAAATATTGGATAGACTAGTAGTTGTAAGAGTCGCTGAAGATAGAGGAATTATCCATACAGATAGTTTATCAAAAATGGTTGAAGTCTGGAACGCAACTTCAATTGACAAATCTTTTAGAACTCTTATGCGAGATTTAAAAAATTTGTTCCGTGATTTTGACTATAGTTACAATACAAAACTCTTTGAAGAACATTTTTGTGAAGACCTGAAAATAGACAATGACTATGTTGAAGTGATTCTTCGAAATCTCTATACCTATAATTTTGACTTGATTGATGCTGACGTTCTAGGTGCAATGTGTGAAGATTACATTGGACACATTCTTGAAGAGAAAAAGGGAGGTCTAGACATTGTTGAAGACTATACTACACGAAAAAAAGCAGGAATCTATTACACGCCGATTCCAATAGTCGAATATATTGTAAAGATCACAGTAGGAAAGTTAATAGAAGAATGTGAAGAAGTTCAAGAGGTTGACAAACTAAGAATCCTAGACCCCGCTTGTGGTTCAGGCGCTTTCTTGATCAAAACTTTTGATTGGTTTAAACAGTTCTATGACGATTATAACCTTAAGGTTAGGGAGGAACTGAAGAAACAAGGCTCTAACGTGGTGCTATCCCATTATGAGAAAATGATACCTCATGTCGAAAAAAGAATAGTTGATGGAAATCTCTTTGGTGTTGACATTGACCCTCAAGCCACTGAAATAGCAACAGTTAACGTTATGCTGAAGGCTTTGACTAAAGGAGAGAAACTTCCTTTAATTCTAGGAAGAAACATAAAATGTGGAAATAGTTTAATTGATGACTCAAGACACGATGAGAGAGCGTTCAATTGGGAAACACAATTTGCTGAAATCCTAGAAAAAGGTGGCTTTGATGTCGTCATTGGCAACCCTCCTTGGGGAGCCGAATTGTCAGATTGGACAGAATATCTGGAAGCTAACTTTGAATTGGCGAAAGGTCAATACGACTCTTATGAACTTTTCATAGAACTTTCTCGAAGAATATTAAAAAAGGGAGGACTCTGGGGTTTTGTCATCCCAGACAGCATCTTTTATCCTGAACACGAGAGATTGCGAAAATTCTTAAGCACTCAAATGAAAATTCTGAGGATCGTGAAACTTGGTGAAGGTTTTTTCGATGTCTTCCGTTCTAGTACAATAATAATTTTCCAGAATGAAACTGCAAAAAAAGGCCACATGGTGAAAGCCTTTACAGTCTTGAAAGACGACAGAAAGAAAGTAATTGAAGGTGAAATAAACCTTTCACAACTGGAAGCAGAGAGGGGAATCTACATTCCCCAAAAAAGATTTGTCGAGAATGAAGGATATGCTTTTGACATAACGAGAAGCACTGAAGATGTTAAAATCGTAGAGCTTATGGAAAGTAATACAATTGGTTGGGACGAATTAACCAATACAGGTAGAGGTGTAGAATTTTCTGGTTCAGGTATCGTAATTCAATGTCCAAACTGCTTTAGATGGGACAATCCACCAAGAAAGAGAAAGGGCAAATATGACAAAAAAACTTGCAGACACTGTGGATTTGATTACGAATATGAAGACTCTTTAGCGACAGATGTAATCGTTTCTCATGTGAAACGCAAAGAGACTGATGTACCCTTCGTCTCTGGATTAGATGTGAACAGATACTATTTAGCCGATACGAAATATTTGGATGTCTCCAAAAAAGGGATTAACTACAAAGAATCAACTCTTTATCACGATGCCAAACTATTGGTTAGAAAAACTGGCATCGGGATATATGCAACTATCGATTATTCCAATTGTTATGTGCCTCAAGTGGTTTACATTTTCAAAATGAAAGAAGAGCGAGCCGAGGAAAATCAAGATTACAAACTAGAATACATCATGGGTTTGATCGGTTCGAGACTAATGTTATACTACTATTACAAGAAATTTGGGGAGCTGGAATGGAAGAGCTTCCCTTATGTTACACAAAAGACGATAAAACAACTTCCATTGCGTAAAATTGACTTTTCTGACCCTGAGCAGAGAAGGTTACATGATGAAATTGTTCAGAAAGTCTCTGAGATCATAGAACAGTCTAAGGGCAGGAAAGTACCAAAGCAGTTAGATTTCGACATAGAAGATTTGGTGATGAAGGTTTACAAAATAGCACCAACGATGAAAACGCACATTTGGAGTGAGTTGAAAAGGGTCCAAAGATTGAGGATAATCAGAGAAACAATGGGTTAGAAAAACTCAATTCATCACATCGGATGCACTTTTCTTTATGAGAGAAAGCCATTTGTTTTGTCCTAGTTTTTGACTTATGTTAGCTTTCTCTGCTGGTGTCTCGCCTTTAAGTGCTATGTGTGGTCTTATGAAGTTGTAGTAGATTCTGACTCCGTCTATCATCGTTTGTGCAAAGTCTCCGTGGTCTAAGCCTCTCATGACTTTCTCTCTATCTCTGATCTCTCCGTCTAACCTTTCCATCTTGTTGTTATTCCTATCACCTTTCAACTTGATATGCCTGACATGCTCGGTTCTTGGACCTTTAAGCGTCCAAAGCTCTTTCTTGTAAGCGTCATTATAGGCTAGTCCATCGGTTATTGGCGTCATTGTTTTCTTTCCTGTTACTTCTTTAGCCTCCGTCGAAAACGGACTGGAGCGCATTGTATTCGCATGGACTTATCACCTTTGCTACTATTCGAACAATCGCTATGGGGTGTATACCAGAAGTTTTATTATCTTTACGTCCCAACATACTGGACGAGGTTATCGACTTGAACAAAAACAACTTTATCGTCGTGACCACGCCTACAGTACCTGGATATAAAATCAAGAGAGTTCTGGGTTTAGTCACGGGTCTTACTCCTCGAACGAGAGGGTTTGGTGGAGTGTTCAAAGCTGGCTTTCAGGCGCTCAAAGGCGGAGAAGTCAAGGCTTTCACGTCAGAAATAGAAAAAGCCAGAAAACAAGCACTGGAAAGGGCAATACAGAAAGCAAAGGAGATAGGAGCGAACGCAATTGTCGGCCTAGACATAGAAACATCTGACATTGGCCAATCAAATATCACCCTACTATCGGCAACAGGTACCGCAGTCATAATAGAACCCGAATGAAGAACCCAATCCCCAACCCTTGTCCTATTCTCTGGTCCCATCAACAAGAAAACTCATCGATTGAACCTATAAATAGAGGGGGGGTATCACGTGCGTAATCATCAAAGCAGCGGCTTGGTCCTTTCTTTAGCCTTACATTTGCAGCTGCCGTTCAATCTGCTCGAATTAGTCTTCTCGCCACTTAGCTTTGAAAACAGTCAAGACAGCAAAGATTATCATTGTCGCCACCAAAATCAGCCATCGCATAGCAACCATCTCGAAGGGCAGAGACAGAGAACCACAATAGACCCGTATCAAGCTCGCCGCGTTCGAATTAGGAAGCAAGGCTGCTATTCTTCTATCACACATTCTTACTGGTCACACTGGTTAAGGCTTCTGGAAAAAAGTGAACACAAGATTGATCAATCGTTGCCTGACCATAAACGTTTGACTCGAAAGCGCATATGTGTGCTTTGATTGGACAGTCGATGGTTCAGCGCATTCGTCGGTTTTCTAATTACGTCCTCTTCAGATTCTAGAATGAGCGTAAGGTTGCATGAACCCAACTTCCCCAGTCGTCTTCAACTGATTCTTACGGTGCCCCAATGCAATTTCCACAAACTCTTTCAAAGTATGCCTAACAAATGTCTCTCTCGGCTTTCCATACAAAAGACCGCTACAAGTTGAATCCGCATACACGTAAAAGCTATCTCTACCATCATAATAAACAGCGTCATTCGCATATCCATACTTAGGTCTGCTAAGAACTTTGAAGGGCCATAACTTGCACGCTTTAGGTTTACCCTGCTGCAATCCGCATAGATACCAGTTTGAAAATCTGTACAAGAAAACGCACGAGCCGTCAGTTCTCCTGCTTATAAACAGCTTATTCAAGCCAGAAACTGTTTTATCCACTCCATAATTTTTAACAATTCCAAGCCACTCGGGAAGACTCAAAACAACACTGTAGGATATGCAACACTTGCCACAAGCAATGCATCTCCAATCAGCAACGTATCGCCACGGAACAAACAACATATCTATGCGGCCTGTTAGTACTTCTTAGTTCTGAAAATCAATCGTTCCTAATATAATCTATTCCAAAAAGGTTGAGATTCCACGACACTTTGTAGATCAGGACTTTTCCTCTTTGCTTGTCTGCTACAAAACAGTCACACGGCAGCTATCAACGAAACTGCTGTTTCATAGCTGTGATTTCAAGGACCCTATTCTGTCTGAGGGCTACCTCTTTTTGTATAAGTAGAGCGTGTGAGAGGGATATCCCAGTTTTGGGTTTTCGCAGAAATTGTCAACACTAGTGGGTTTCCACCCCACAATTTCATAATCGTGTGAGACAACACGGGCTCCTTTTCTTAGTTCAGCCTCGAGTTTAGGTCTGACCTTTTCATTTGCGCTTGTTGTTAAATACATAAAGACAACGTCAGCCGAAGACAGGTCCACTTTAAACATGTCGCTGTTCACTATTGTCACTCGGTGCTGAAGGCTATGCTCATAGACGGAGCCTAAGGCTTTTTTTACCAAGTCTTCTCTTAACTCGACTCCAACAGCCCTTGCACCAAAATCCTTTGCGGCCATTATAACCGTTCTGCCGTCTCCTGCCCCCAAGTCAAAGAAAACGTCTCCAGGCTTCAACTCAGACAAAACAAGCATTTGACGAACCACTGAAGGCGGGCTTGGAACATAAGGCGCTATAAACAATTTATAGGCCTCCATTTTCGCATGACTATCATCTTGATCTAACCACTGTTTCGCCATTTTAAAGTTTTTTCACTTGTTCTAAGCAACGTAGCTGGCCTTCTTAGGTTGTGGCATTCGAGCTTCTCCACACTTGGCGCAGCTCTGGGCACATAATTCAAGATATTTCTCTTCGTCCGTTAATGCGGCCTCCGCAGCCTTACTACATAATTCACTTGGCTCTTCACATCCCTGTTGCTTGCAAAGATCAGATATGCAAAGACACATGTCATGTACATCCTTTGGTTCCAACACAGCTCTATTTGTGCGAACCAAAAGGCAAAGTTCTCTGGCCAGAACACAAGTCTTAACGTATTCAGTTCTTTTAAGGACCTCATCTCTAAGTTTTCTTCGGCTTATCTCCACATTTTTCTTTCTCCATGAGCGGATCAGAACGCTACGCAAACTACGGTGATCGTTAATTTAAAAGTTGTTGTGAGTCTCAGCGCTACCAGAATCTCTTACTCAAGGCTTTGCGTTCAGCTTCAAGAACCAACTCGTAGAATCTATCCGTAAGCGCATGCTCCTTTTCAACAACCCCCATCACATCCGACGGCTTAACCCTCCTCGCACACAACGCCACAACAGCTGGTTTTCCATGTCTCGCTATTAACTGCGCCGTCTGTAACGCTCGCCTCTGTATTTTCTCCTCTTCTTTCGTTAGCTTTTCGCCTTTCTTTTCAATGATTGGAAGAGCTTTCTCCTCTTCAACTTTGAGAAGACCTATTGCTTTGGATCCGCATCTTGGACATTTTGGCTTGTCTGGCAAGTCTTTTGCAGAGACCATTTCAATGTAGTCCCAACAGCCTGTGCAAACGAGAACACATGTTTCACTGAGCAGTCTTGCTTTTGCTGATTTTATGAGCACGGCTCTCATTCTTTCAGGGGGAATCAAATCCGTTTTCATGCTCACTCTTTCGATCCCAACACGGGCAACTGGCGTTGCGTTCCCATAGGTTTCGACTTTTTGCACCTGAATTTCGCCGTCCCGAATTCTTCCGAGAACATGAATGAGCTTTTCTAGTTTCAGGTCCTTTGTGAAAACTTCTTTTAAGGCTTCTTCATAGATTGGTGTGCCTTCAAAGCTTTTGATCAGCCTTTGTAGACTTATGCTGCTGAAGTCAGCCCATTTCTTTAGGGCTCCAAAACGCTTTGCCACGTGAATCATTCTCCTCTTGAAAAGTCCACTTTTCACAGTTGCCATTGTCAGGTTGTCTTCTATTGCCTTGTCAGACATAGCTCGCATTTCGTTGAGCAAAGTGACAGTTTGGCTTGAATTTACGGCTCCCATTGTCTGTACGAAGATGCGGTATGGGTCATGTTGGACCACGATACTGTATCCGGCTTTTTCGGAGAGCAGCTGTCCTATGAGTTGTGCTAAAGCTCTGTTCGTAAGGGAACCGAAGTGGGCGTGAATTATGACGAATTCTTCCCAGTCCTCGACGATTATTCGTTTGTCTGTAGGAACTGGGAATCCAGAGTTCGCATGCTCGACTGTTTCAGCTATGGCACGCAAAATGTCTTCCTTGTCAGACGGGTATTGCTCGCTCAGTTTTTCAGCAGTTTCTTCTGGTGCAAGACCGTTCTTCGTTTGTTCTTCAACAAAGCCTCTGATAGAGCCTACTTCTTGTGCGATTTCGAACGGAACAGGAATTTCCTCGCCTATCCAGCTTGGGATGGCTCCTGTCGGATCGTCAACTGGCTTTACGTGTACTTTTTCTCCAGAGACGTGTAGAATTCGCCAGGGGCTTCCTCTGATGATGAATTTTATTCCAGGTTTGCCATATTCAGCTATGAATGCCTCATCTAAGACTCCTACTGCTGAGTCGCTTGATTCGTCAACCACAAGGTATTGTTTTTCATCAGGTATCATGGATAAGTTTCCAAAATAGTATTCGAAGAGAGCCTTTGTTCTTCTAGGTTTTAAGGCTACTTTGTCTTCGAAGGAGACCCAAGTTAGGCGTGGAAAACGTTGATGCATATACCCGAGAATCTTTTCAATGTCTTCCATCGCCAAATCCTCGTAGGGATAAGCGTTTCTGAATATCTCCAAGATTTCACTGAATTCTAATCTTCTCCTCCTAAGCAGCAAACCAGCGATTTGATGTGCTAAAGCATCATAAGGTTTGGGAGGGACTTCAACGGGTTCAAGGTCTTCTTTCAATGCTTTTTTGGCTATGGCTAACGCTTCAAGAGTGTCATCAGAATCCATTGTGATGATTATTCCCTCGGCTGTGCGTCCTATTCTGTGACCGCTTCTGCCTACGCGCTGTATTAGTCTTGTAACCTGTCTTGGACTCATGTACTGTATGACCATGTCTATTCTGCCTACGTCTATGCCTAACTCGAGGCTGCTTGTGCAGACAAGTCCTTTTAACCCGCCGTTTTTTAGTCCTCTTTCGGCTGCTATTCTAGACGACTTGGCAAGTGAGCCGTGGTGTATCGATACTGGGAAGTTTATGTCCCAAACTTTGAATCTGCTTGCTAGGACCTCTGATATTGCGCGTGTGTTTGTGAATAGGAGCACGGATTTGCGTTTGTTTATGTAGTCACGGATTATCCTTAACCTTGCTGCTACTTCTGGGTGAGTGTAAAGCTTTGTAGAGAGCTTGTAGTCATCAGCTTCGGGTTTCGGAAAAATTACTTTAAACCTCAATATTCTGGCGACCGGGACATGAACGATTTCAACACTTCGACCATTTCCAACGAGAAACTGAGCCACTTTTTCAGGAGTGCCAATGGTTGCGGACAAGCCTATTGTTTGGAAATCTCTGCCGATTACCTCTCTAAGCCTTTCTAAGGCTAGGGATAGCTGGCTTCCGCGTTTGCTGTCAGCCATCTCGTGTACTTCGTCGATTATTACCCAGCGCACATGTCTTAAGTGCTGACGTAGTATCCAGCCTGGCAGTATAGCTTGTAGAGTTTCTGGAGTTGTGATTAGAATAGTTGGTGGGCTTCTGGACTGTCTTGTCCTCTCTTTCGTTTCAGTGTCGCCGTGTCTGACAGCCAGTTTTATGTCTAGGTTATTGCACCACCATTCCAGCCTCTCAAGCATGTCCCTGTTTAAGGCTCGCAAAGGTGTAATGTACAAAAGCTTTATGCCTAGGATTCTCTGTGGTTCTTGAAGAAGCATGCTCAAAACTGGAAGAAAAGCAGCTTCAGTCTTGCCAGTTGCAGTAGGAGAAATCAGGAGAACGTTTTTTCCTTCTAGGATTTTTGGTATGGTTTTCTCTTGCGGCTCAGTTGGTTTCGAGAATCCCCTCTGCTCAATCAACCTTCGAACTGGCTTAACAAGCAAGTCAAAAGCGTTTTCTGGAGAGTCTCTCAAGTTTGGTTAGGCCTCTAAAGCTAAGGGAATAAGCAGAAAACCAAAGGTAAAAGCATTTTGGACAGTCACACAGTTCATGCTTAAGCCATGCTCAAGGAAGCGCGATCCTTCATTTGATGTTCAAAGAGTTCAAGCAGACTTCTGCAAAGCCAAGCATGGGACAAACAAACACAGAAAAATACTTCCTAATAGACAACCTAGGAATCGAAAAATAGCCCCCTGACCCCCCTTTTTTCTTTTATTCAAAATCTCTCAAAAAACAGACATCCAGTTCATCGGAACTGATGTTAGCCTTCGTCGCCCCAAGTTCAAACCGTGCCGCAACATGGTCGCTTGACGCTTTAGCCATTTTAAACGCAAATCCAACCATTTCCATTATCTCTTTTTTTCCTAAATCTGTCCCTGACCGAAAATCCAAGACAGCATTAACTAACATCCATACGTCATTCCGCATCCGCAATTGACGATCCTGCTCTAAATCTTTTCTTCAGGAACAGTAAATAAAGCCAAATTCTCCTCCGTAAACTGCTCCAACCGATCGACATATGCATTTTACAGTGTTTAGCTTAAAAGCCTCTACGAGGTATACGCCCTTTTACAAAAAATATGCCTAATCACGATGTTCAAAAAATGGTTTTCTATTCGAAAACAATGGAAAATCTTTTATCCATCATCATCAGAAACCATGGTTACTGAGAATGTTGGAGGAAAATCAAATGGCTAAATGTCCAAAATGTAAAACAGACGTTTCTAGACCAAGAAAAACATGGAAAATGGCTGGGCGCCCAGATAAGACAGGAAAAAGAATGCAACTAGAAATCGGGCTTTTCGACTGTCCTAAATGTAAGAAAACCTTCCGATCAGTGTTGAGCAAAAAGAAAATCTAAGCCTAGAAAGCACAGAACTTCAAATTCATCTTGCCTCTCCCCATTTTTCAGAAAATTAAGCGTTAAGTTTTAAAACATCCCAGACAATGTCAACAACACGTCAACTAAATAAAGGACTGACATTAACCATGGACAAAATCCGTAAAATCTGGGAAAACGAGTACATCAAAACCGCAATAATGATAATTCTAATTATCACAATAGTTTTTGGCTTCTGGTACGGCTCGCAACTACTGCTAGGCACACAGTTCCCAGCGCTAGCAGTGGCTTCCGGCAGCATGTGCAAACCATACGGAATGAATTGTGATGGCCGGTCACACCCGTTTAGCCAAACACTACATATAGGAGACCTAATCGTAATCCAAGGAATAGCCCCGAAAGAGATTAAAGCAGCTCCCTACCCTCATGGCGACATAATAGTGTTTCAGCAGGCAAAGCCCAGTGCGAGTTCACTTGACGAGCTTATAGTTCACAGAGCAATATATAGCGAGACTAATCCAAACAACGGGTTGATTTATTTCAAAAC
>Ga0209636_10003032_pt1 | contig 17139 bp, 12 predicted proteins | sample DeeMarSWOR152_54_FD_187464 | JGI IMG/M metagenome (GOLD analysis project Ga0209636, IMG submission 187464) | Marine sediment microbial communities from White Oak River estuary, North Carolina - WOR-1-52-54 (SPAdes) (version 2) | ecosystem: Environmental > Aquatic > Marine > Intertidal zone >...
ATGGACGAGCATCTGAGATATACCTATTGGAACAAGGCATCGGAAGTTCTGACAGGAATTCGGGCGGAGGATGCGCTCGGGAAATCCCTTCGGCAAGTTTTCCCAGACACGCCTGGTGTGAGACACGCAGAAAAGATGTACCGTAAAGTGCTGAGGACACGGCAGTCCCAGACTTTTGTGAACGATTATGATACTGACGGTAGGCACTATATCTTTGAGATCAGCGCTTATCCCTCTCGAGGTGGCATCTCGGTTTTTGTCAAGGACGTCACCGAGCATAAGCAGGCAGATGAAAAGCTAAAAGAGTCTGAACAGAAATACCGCCTGCTATTCGAAACTTCCCTAGATTGCATCACCCAGATAGATAGAGAGGGACGATATCTTGCTGCGAATCCTGCAACGGCAAGAAGCCTGGGAGTTCCCTTGGAAGAACTGGTTGGCAAGACAGTGTTCGAAGTGGTGCCACAAGAGGTTGCGCAGCATCGATTGGGAATGGTGAGAGAGGCTTTGGATGAATGGCAACCCCAAATTTTCGAGGATGAAAGAGCGGGAAGATACTTCCACCACATAGTTATCCCCACAAAAAATTCAGGACAAAAAGAGGCTGTCCAGGTGATTACAAGGGATATCACCGAGCGCAAGCAGGCAGTGGAGAAACTGCGACAAAGCGAAGAAAAGCATAGAGCTTTGTTCGATAGCTCGGTCATCGGCATGTTTGTTATGGACGCTGAAACTATGAAAATAGTGATGGCTAATCAAGCCGCTGCGAGAATGATGGGATTTAGTTCTGTGGAGGAAGCCGTCGGAGTGAATCCGATTGACTTCGTTCACCCAGAGGACAAGGATAAAGCTCTCGAGATTACTATAAAGGAGATGTTTGAACAGGACTTGCGAAGGACTCACGAGTATCGGGTGGCAAATGAAGATGGTAGAGAAGGATGGGTAAGTGTGACGGGTGCCAGGATCAGGCATGAAGGCAGATTAGGGGGTCTAGTTTCGATTACAGACATCACTGATCGTAAGCAAGCAGTGGAAGCGCTGAGGCAGTCTGAGGAGAGATACCGGACTATGCTGGAGGAGATGGAAGATGCCTATTTCGAGGTTGACCTCGGCGGACACCTCACCTTTGTCAATAATGCAACATGCCGCGCGCTGGGATACTCAGAGGAAGAACTGATGGGAATGAGCTATAAAAAGTTTACAGTTGAAGAGGATATCGAATCCGTATTCCGAATCTTTAATGAAGTGTACCGTACCGGCAGACCAAACAAGAGCTTCTCCTGGAAAACTATCCGCAAAGATGGGACTCTCAGGTTTGTCGAACACTCGGCCTTTCCTCTGCGGAATGACAAGGGCGAGATTATCGGCTTCCGTGGCGTTGGGCGTGACATCACCGAGCGCAAGCAGGCAGAGGAGAAACTGGAGCGCAGCAGGGAAAGGTATAGAGCTTTGTTTGATAGCTCAGTCACTGGCACGCTTGTTGTGGACGCTGAAACTACAAAGGTAGTGCTAGGTAATCAAGCTGCTGTGAAAATGTTTGGATTCAGTTCCGCAGAGGAAGGCGCTGGAGTAAATCTTCTTGACTTCGTTCTTCCGGACGAGAAGGAGAAAGCTCTTGAGCTTATTAAGAAGGAGCTGTTTGAAAAGAACTCGCGGCGAGCCTTCGATCTTCAGGCAGTGACCAAAGATGGCAGAAAATTATGGATAAGTGCGACGGGTGCCAGGATTATGCATAAGGGCAGATCAGCGGGTCTACTTTCTTTTACAGACATCACCGAGCGCAAGCAGGCAGAGGAGAAACTGCGACAAAGCGAGGAGAATTACAAAACTTTGTTCAATAGCTCGGTCGTCGGCATGTATGTTATGGACGCTGAAACTATGAAAGTAGTGATGGGAAATCGAGCCGCTCGGGAAATGATTGGATTTAGTTCTGCAGAAGAAGGCATTGGAGTAAATCCTTTTGACTTTGTTGTTCCAGAGGACAGGGAGAAAGTTCTTGAGATTGCCATAAATGAGTTCTTACAAGACTCACGGCGGACTCATGAGATTCGGGTAATGGACAAAGATGGCCGGAGAGGATGGCAAAGTATTTCAATTGCCAGGATTACGCATAAGGGCAGATTAGCGTCTTTAGTTTCTTTTGCTGACATCACCGAGCGCAAGCAGGCAGAAGAGGCGCTGCGACAAAGCGAGGAAAATTATCGAGCTTTGTTCGATAACACAGTCATCGGCACGATTGTTATTGACGCTGAAACCATGAAAGTAGTGATGGCTAATCAAGCTGCTGCAAAAATGCTTGGACTTAGTTCTGCAGAGGAAGGCATTGGAGTAGATCCGCTTGACTTCGTTCTTCCAGATGATAGGGAAAGAGTTTTTAAGATTATTGTGAAGGATATGTTTGAACAGGACTTGCGGCAGACTAACGAGCTAAGGGCAGTGACCAAGGATGGCAGAGAAATATGGATAAGTGCGACAGGTGCCAGGATTATGCATGAGGGCAGATTAGCGGGTCTAATTTCTTTTACCGACATTACTGAGCAAAAGCGGCAAAATGAGCGGCTAATGATGACTGACCGGCTGGCTTCCCTTGGCGAACTGGCAGCCGGCACCGCCCACGAACTCAACAACCCGCTCACGAGCGTCATTGGTTTATCCCAGTTGCTTATGGAGAGGGAGGTGACTGACGACATCCGTGAGGATCTGAAGCTTATCAACAACGAGGCTCAGCGGGCTGCCAGTGTAACGAAGAATCTCCTTACATTTGCCCGAAAGCACGCACCAGTGAAGCAGCCTACCCAGATAAATAACATTATTGAGGATGCGCTGAAATTACGGGCTTATGAGCACAAAGCAAATAGTATAGAGGTCGAGAGACAGCTTGCTCCTGACCTTCCCGAAATCATGGTCGACTATTTCCAGATGGAGCAGGTTTTCATCAATATCATTATCAACGCCGAACATTTTATGGCTGAGGGGCATAAGAGGGGGACCCTGACCATTACCACCAAAAAGGAGAACGACTCCGTGATGATTTCATTCGCTGATGACGGCCCGGGTATTCCCCCGGAAAATCTGAGGCGGATATTTGACCCCTTCTTCACCACCAAAGAAGCAGGTAAGGGGACCGGGCTTGGTTTGAGTATCTGCCACGGGATAGTGTCCGAGCACGGCGGGCAAATATATGCCAGGAGCCAACCTGGTAAAGGAGCCACTTTTGTTGTCGAACTGCCCATTAACAATCACTGACCAAATCAGAGGGACGCCATGAAACTGGCTATCGCCAACGAGAAAAGTATTTTAGTGGATAAAGATGAAAAGGAGCTAAAACCAATGACCAAAAATATCTTAGCCGAGAAGGAATGGTGGTATGCCTAGCCAGCAAGAAACATTGCTTATCGTCGATGATGAAGCTGCAATCAGGAGGCTCCTTCGCCAGAAATTATCCAGAGAAGGCTACCGGTGCGAGGAGGCCAATGATGCTGAGCAAGTTCTGAACACGCTGGGAACCAGTCCGATTGCTCTGGCTATTCTGGATATAAAGATGCCGGGTAAATCAGGAATTGAACTCCTCCCGGAAATAAAAGCAGGCTACCCTGACACAGCAGTTATTATGGCTACAGCTGTTAATGATATTAATGTTGCCATTCAGTGTCTGAAGCAGGGGGCTGATGACTACCTCTGCAAGCCTTTCAACCTGGAAGAGGTTTTCCTGGCTGCCCAAGGAGCTCTCGAGAAAAGGCGTCTAAAGCTCCAGATCAGGGAATACCAGCAATTTCTGGAGGAAAAGATTGAGGAGCAGACGGGAGAGATGAGAAAAATTTTCCTGGGCGCCATTGAGGCGCTGGTATCTGCCATCGAAGCTAAGGACAAGTACACTGGTGGACATTCCCGCCGGGTGACCGATATAGCATTGGTTTTAGGCAAGGAACTTGGTCTATCTGCACCAGACATGGAAGACTTGCGCTGGGGAAGTTTACTCCACGACATTGGGAAGATTGCAGTTGACCAGGTTATCCAGAATAAGCCCGGCAAGCTGACACGTGAAGAGTACGAGCACATTATGACTCACGTTCATGTCGGTGCCGAGATTGTGCGGCCGGTGGTTAATGGGAAAATAAGCGCGATGATTGAGCACCACCACGACCATTATGACGGCAGCGGACTTAATCAGGCTATAATGGGCGATGACATACCGTTGGGAGCCAGAATCCTGGCTGTAGCCGATGCCTTTGATGCTATGATATCCGACCGACCGTATCGGCCAGCAATGTCCATCACGGACATTGTAGAAGAAATTAAGCGTTGTGCTGGCACTCAGTTCGATCCAGTTGTCGTCGCCGCATTCCTTAACACAGTCGGAATGACGACGACATAGGCTCGAGGCCTGCAAAACGGTGCGCCTGATACTCATCCCCGGGGAATATGTAGACTTCAATGCTCAATGACATCCACCTTGTCATTGCGAGCCCCGACAAGTCGGGCGTGGCAATCTCATTGTGAAGCTGGAGCCTGCTATAGTTGCACTGAGGAACCTCGCTTAGAGATTGCTTCGTCGCTATCGCTCCTCGCAATGATAAAAAAGAAGTGCCACTAAGGTATTGAACGAAGACAGCATCTTGACACATAAGCTGACCCACGGTGATAATTGTGATGTTATGGCAGGTAGCTTAGATGAAGACGTAGAGAAATTAAGGCAAAGCCTTAATGGCTTACCTCAACCCCAGGTAGAGCCTCCGCTTATAGTGGTCAGTGGCTTGCCAGGCACGGGCAAGTCTTTTTTCTGCCGCAAGCTGGCGGAAAGGTCGCCTATTCTCATCTTAGCAAGCGATACTCTACGAAAAATCCTGTTCCCCTCCCCCCAGTATAAGGAAAGTGAAAATAAGCGGCTTTTCTCCGCTTGCCATGTTCTCATCGAAGAGCTTTTGAGGAAGGGAATACCTGTCATTTTTGATGCCACAAACCTGTTGGAACACCATCGAGAATATCTCTACCGCGCTGCCGAAAGAACAAGGACAAAGTTCATCTTGGTCTGGGTTGAAGCTCCCACCGAAGTGGTGCGGCAACGCCTTCTGGACCGAGAAAAAGCAGCCATGCCTCAGTATGACTCGCAAGCCGGCTGGGAAGTGTATAATAAAATGAAGCCTCGCAGGGAAAAAATTTCCCGCAATCATTTTGTTGTTGATACCTCGCAGGATATTACCCCCATGATTGATAAGATTGTGCGAGCAACAAAGAGATAAGGGCAAAATTTTCTTTAGTAACCTCTTCAATTCTTCATCCAAATAAAGTAAAATAAATGTTCTAAAATTTACACATTTTAAATCAACCATGAAAATCGTGAGATTTTCGTGGGGTGGTTTTGGGAGAGGAATTTTGGAGATTAAAGTTATAGTTGGAGACATAGCTCAAATCGAAGCTGATGCCATTGTGGTAAATCTTTTCGAAGGTGTGGAACAACCGGGCGGCGCTACCGCTACTGTGGATGAAGCTTTGGGCGGAGCTATTAGCTCTTTCATTAGTCGAGGCGAGATTAAGGGTAAGTTTGGAGAAGTCAGCATTGTCCATACGTTTGGGAGACTGCCAGCGGGAATAGTCGCTATTGCTGGGTTGGGCAAGCGCCAGGATTTCAATGTGGATAAAGTTCGTGGGGTAGCCGGAGAATTTTGTCGGGTATTGCGTAAATTGAATTGCCACAAGATAGCTACAATACTCCATGGTGCTGGCATAGGTGGTATTGAGCTTGAAGCTTCGGCTGAAGCAATAGCTGAGGGCGCTCTTCTCGGGCTTTATAGCTTCACCAAATATAAGAAGACTGAGTACGAAGATATCGAAGAAATGCTGCTAGTGATAAGAGAAAAGGGAAAGGTCTCAATCCTAGAGCCGGCCATTGGCAAGGGGAAGACGGTCGCTTCAGCGACCAACTTGGCTCGAGATATGGTTAATGAACCAGCTAACTACATGACACCAAGCCAGATGGCTGAAATAGCTAAAGAAATAGCTAGCAAATATAAATTAGAGTTCAAAGTCTTTGACCAAGAGGACATGGAAGCGATGGGCATGGGAGCACTCCTGGGGGTGGCGAAAGGCAGCAACCAGCCCCCCAAGCTGATAACCTTCAGCTATAGGGGAGATGAACGTTCTGAAAAAGCTCTGGGCTTTCTAGGCAAGGGCATAACTTTTGATTCCGGGGGAATCTCCATCAAGCCGTCGGAGGGAATGGGTGAGATGAAGGATGACATGGCTGGTGCTGCTGCAGCTATGACAGCACTCGGGGCTATCGCTCAGTTGAAACCCAAGATTAATGTCACCGCCGTCATTCCAGCTACAGAGAATTTACCCAGTGGCACCGCCTTGAAACCAGGGGATGTACTGAAGGCGCTGAATGGCAAGACCATAGAAGTGATAAGCACCGATGCCGAAGGACGGCTTATCCTGGCTGATGCCCTGAGTTATGCTCAGAAGCTTGGTTTATCTCCGATAATAGATTTAGCTACTTTGACCGGAGCTTGTCGCGTTGCTTTGGGCACCCTTTATAGCGGTCTCTTTGGCAATGACCAAAACTTGGTAAATAAAGTCCTCAAAGCTGCGGAAAAAACCGGCGAGAGAATGTGGCAAATGCCCATGCCTGAGGAGTATAAGGAGCACAACAAGAGCGAAATTGCTGATGTCAAAAATACCGGCAACAGATATGGTGGAGCTATCACCGCTGCCCTCTTCTTGGCTGAATTTGTTGCCAATACCCCTTGGGTTCATATCGATATAGCTGGCACTGCTTCTTCGACCAAGGAAAGTGGCTATATAGTAAAAGGGGCTACGGGAGTCGGCGTCAGAACTTTAGTCGAATTAGCTTTGAGCGAAGAAAAAAATAAGGAGGCTATATGAAGATAAAATGGTTAGGTCATGCTTGCTTTTTGGTCACCTCAAAGGGTGGGGTAAGAATAATTACCGACCCTTATGCTGTGGGTGGAGGTATTAATTATTCTCCCATCAATGAAGCTGCCGACGTTGTTGTGGTGAGCCATGATCATGGCGACCACAACAACATTTCTGCAGTACAAGGGAAACCTGAAGTGGCCAAGGGTAGCGGTACAAAAACTGCCAAAGGCATTCAGTTCAGGGGCATCGCCACTCATCATGATACCTCTCAGGGCAAACAAAGAGGGGCCAATACCGTCTTCTGCTTCACCGTAGACGACATGAAGCTTTGCCACCTGGGTGATTTAGGACATGTGCTTAGTCCCGGGCAGGTCAATGAAATTGGCGCCGTAGATATAATATTTGTTCCGGTGGGTGGCTTCTTCACCATTGATGCATCTGCAGCTAGCCAGGTATGTGACCAACTAAAGCCGAAGGTAGTTATTCCCATGCATTTTAAGACGCCCAAGTGTGCTTACCCCCTAGCCGATGTTGAAGATTTCCTCAAGGGCAAGAAGAATATGAGAAAGATAGGGGGTAGTGAAGTGGAGTTCGAGCGAGAAAAGCTGCCGGCTGCCACTGAAATCATACTATTGCAACCGGCTTTGTAGTTATTGAAATTTGGTCGCTGATACGAAGTCAATGATTGTCAAAGATTCGGATTTTGTGTTTACTCCTCCTCCACAGCTTTCCTGGGCAAGACGAGTTTTGATCAAGCCCTGTGCCGCTTATCCCTTGCCGTACCCCGTAACCACAAGTCCCAAACTACTGAACACAATTATTAAAGGTATCAGAAAAGTTAGTAATGCAGATATCCTCATTGCTGACGGGACTCCCAGCGGGGAATCGATTTACCCAGTATATCAGGCTTTAGGATATAACTTTCATCAAGTTCTCATGCTCGATATCAGGGATTCCATTTTTATAGAGGTACAGAATCCTTTGTCTCAATTCTACGCTGTGGAAAGTTTCTGGGTGCCCAATGTGGTGTTGCGCAGCGACTTCTTGATCAGCGTTACCCCCTTCAAGATCTGTGGTAACTCTGGCCACTTCAGTGTCGCAAACCTTTTGAGTCTGCTGCCGGTGAGCAGGTATCAAAATGGCAAATCGGGTGGTTGGGGAACTCTGTATGAATTAGGTATCGAGGAAGTCCTTGCTGACCTCTACTTCACCTTGCCTTTTGATTTGGGCATTATTGAAGCCCATCAAAAGTTCTTCTACACCGATGACCCCACGAAAGGGGAAGTGGAGGATTACGGGAAAATCTTGGTTGGCGAACCTCATGAAATTGACCTTAAGGCTTCTCAAATAGCTGGAGTTGACTGTGAGCACTTAAGACTGATTAGCGAGGGCAGGGTTCAACTTGAGGACTGAGAAATTCAAAAAACAAAAGTGCCAAAGTTAAGAAATTTTGCATTTTGAGTTGCCATTTTGATTTTTAAACTTTGATTTTTAATCTTCTGTTAATACCTTACGCTAAAATCGTCAAACTGCCCTGAATAGTCTGCCCACTTTACTTCCACCCTCTCAACCCGAGCTCTTGGTGGACCTACTTTAAGCTGTTCCAGTAGCTTATCCAATTGCTGCTTCTCTCCTTCAGCCTGAACTTCCACAGCATCGCCGCTGGCAATGTTGCGGACATAGCCTTTTAAGCCCAGCCTCCTGGCTACATTTTGGATAAAGTAGCGAAAGTAAACGCCTTGCACGCGACCATAAACTGTGGCGGAAAGATGTGCCACATCAGCCATTTCATCTTTCTCAGCCATCTCCGTCATTTTAAGTTGTCCCTGTCACTCTGAATGAATGTGAAGAATCTCTATGGGGTGAATCTTATCCAGCCGACTTAGCCCTGCTTCCTGAGCTAGGGATAATGCCCCATGGAATTCTACAGATGATATTCGCCGCCCTAAACTTGGAATTTCAAAAGCCTTGTAACAGGGATGATATTGAACCATGATATTGACATAGGTGTTGCGGGAAATTTCTTTGCTGAGGAAATTCACTATCCCTTTTGTTCCTGCTAAACCGTGAGGTAAAACTAAGTGGCGAACCAGGAGTCCTCGTTGAGCCACTCCCTGCTCGTTTATCTCCAGGTCACCTGTTTGCCGATGCATTTCCTTGATTGCTGCTTTATTTATCTCAGGATAGTTTTCAATGCCCGACAACTCTCTAGCAGTCTCTTCATCGTCATATTTCATATCAGGCATATAAATATCGACAATGCCATCCAGTATCTTCAAGGTCTCCCCCGAGTCATAGCCACCGCTGTTGTATACCAAGGGGAGATGCAACCCTGACTCTATTGCTAGCTCCAGTGCTTCCAGAATTTGCGGAACTACGTGGGTTGGGGATACCAGGTTTATGTTGTGGCATCCTTTAGCTTGAATGGATAGCATTATGTAAGCTAGCTCTTCTTTGCTCACTTTGTGGCCTTCGCCTAGCTGGCTAATGGAATAATTCTGGCAGAACAGACATCTAAGGTTGCAGTTAGTGAAGAATATAGTACCCGAACCATACCTACCCACCAATGGGGCTTCCTCGCCGAAGTGAGGCCCATAGCTGGACACCATTGCTTCGCGGGGTGTGCGACACTTGCCTATATCGCCAGCCAGACGATTCACACCACAACTGCGAGGGCATACGGAGCAACTCTCAAGCAAAGATACAGCCGCATCCACCCGTTCCCTCAGCTTGCCACTACAGTAAAGCTCTAGGTAAGCTGCCAAATACCTATTCCTCGTATTCCTCAGCGGGCTTCCTCTTTTTCTTGATTACCTCCACCTCCGCCTGTGGCACAAATTCCGAAATCGGTTTGATTTTCTGCGCCCCCTTCTTGGGTTTCTTTGGCTCTCGCCTTCTATAATCTCGTCTACCCATAGCTGCACCTCAATTTTTCCCAAGCTGCTCTTGCTGCTTGGCTTTCAGCACCTTTCTTATTCTTCCCTGTCCCCCTGCCCAGTGCTTCCCCGTCGACCAGAATTTCGACGGTAAATTGCTTGCTGTGGTCAGGACCAGTAGCTTCCACCAAACGGTAAACTGGCGTTGGCCTCTTTTGTCCTTGGACTAGTTCTTGTACCAACGCCTTGTAGTTTGGGGTTGTTTTCCCGGCCTTTATTTTTCCCAATTCCGGCTTGAGCTGCTTGAGAATAAATTTCCGGGCTTTGGCTAGCCCTTGGTCTAAATATAAAGCACCGATCAGTGCTTCCATAGCGTTGGCTAAGTTGCTCTCCTTCGCCCTTCCTCCGCTTGCTTCCTCACCTCGTCCTAACAAGAGCCAGTCACCGAGCTTGAGCGAAGAAGCTAGTTCAGCCAGAGTATCACGGCAAACTAGAGAGGCACGAATCTCAGTTAGCTCTCCCTCAGATAGTTTGGGAAACTCTTTATACAGCTTTTCCGTTACAATGAAGTTAAGTACGGCATCACCAAGAAATTCCAAGCGCTCGTTGCTAGGCCGGTCAAAGTCGGGATTTTCGTTAAGATAAGATAGATGCACGAAGGCCTGCTCCAGTAAAGATTCCTGGTGGAAAGATATTCCTAAGTTCTTCTGGCAACCATTCCAATCCATCATTTTCGGAATCAAGTATAGCAACAAAGTCTAGCTAGCTCAACTTGTCACTCTCCTTCAAATGGTCATGCCTTCAGGTAAACAATTGTCTCCAACCATCCGACGTACTTGACATTGGGGTTTCAGACGTTACACGGAAAAGTATTTTGGAGACTGAGAGACTTATGTGCCACTAATTGGTCTTGGTGCAGATTGGGGGAATGCGCTCAGACCATGGCCTTGCTTGTTCCAGTTGACCGGCTAAACGGAATAAGGTGGCTTCGTCGCCATATCGGCCAACAAACTGCATGCCAATGGGCAGCCCCTCATCGTTCCAGTAGAGCGGGACGGACATGGCTGGCTGACCCGTGACATTGAACAGCGGCGTGTAAGGTATAAACTCGAAGACGTGCTCAGCAAGGACACCTACTCCGCTGAACCTATTGATCAACCCACCAGCATTGAGCCTACCCAATAACTTCATAGCTACGAGTTGGCTCCCTTTCGGCTGGAGCGCACCCGTAACCACGGGTGGCATGGCTAGCGTTGGCGTCAGTAAGACATCGTATCTTTCGAAAAACTCACCAATTTGCCGTGACGTACGTTGGACCAAGTTGATAGACTTGGAGAACTCAGGTGCCCGGCACTGTCTGCCACGCAAGCCGAGTGTCCACGTACTAGGTTCAAAATCCTCAAACGAAGCTTTACGGTTCAATCGCACTTCACTCTCCTCAATTGTGGCTCTTGTTTCAACACAGACCATCATTAGAAATGCTCTGGCAAAGGCTTTGCCGTCTATTTGAGGTGCTGCTTCTACCACCTCATGGCCGAGGTCCTGGCATAATCTAACCGTGGCCTCTAGATCCTTCACACATTCTTTGTCGACAATGCTACCAAGAAAAGGTTTTGAGGTAAAGGCAATCCGCAACTTTCCCGGGTCAGTGCCAACTTCACTGAGGAAGGGACGAACCGGGGGCATGGCATAGTAAAGAGCACCGACATCTGGTCCGGCAGTGGCATCTAACATGGCAGCACTATCGCGAACTGAGCGGGTTAGAACGTGGTCACAATGTAAGCCGCGCCAGGCCTCTCCAAAATCAGGACCAATTGGGTTGCGACCCCGGGTTGGCTTGAGACCGAACACACCACAGCAAGAGGCTGGTATTCGAATCGAACCACCACCGTCACTGCCGTGAGCCAGGGGAACCATCCGTGCGGCTACAGCGGCAGCTGAGCCGCCGCTAGAACCACCTGGAGTACGAGTCAGGTCCCAAGGGTTATTGGTGGGGCCAAACAGCTCTGGCTCGGTCACCGGCACCAGCCCGAACTCCGGTAGGTTAGTCTTGCCAACAACGATGATGCCAGCTGCCTTAAACCGCTTGACCAGCTCACTATCATGGTCTGGTATGTAGTCTTTAAGAAACCGACTCCCGCTAGACAGGGGGACCCCAGCATAAGCCATTACGATGTCTTTCATCAGGAAGGGAACACCCTTAAAGGGACCATCAGGTATGTCTCCATCAGCAGTTTTTCGAGCCAACTCATACATCTTGTGAACCACTGCGTTGACCTGTGGATTGAGCCTTTCGATGCGACTTATTGCCTCTTCAACTAGCTCGCCCGGCTTGACCTCTTTCTTGTGCACGAGTTCAGCTAGACCAAGGCCATCATATTTGTCATAGTCACTGAAACCACTCATCATAACCTCCCTTGTCTACTTTCACAGAGCAACTCAGCAACTTCGCTTGATGAATCAAGCAACTACAGGAATGTGAAAACATCATATCACTTCGAACTGCGCCATGACAATCACTGGTTATCGAGGCCTTGCTCACATAATAAACTGCTGACAGTCGTCTGCTAATAGGAAAGCTTCGCGCCACTTTTACTTGGTATATTTCCACCGGATTAGACCCTGCGTTATCCCCCGAGACCTACCTTGACCGCTCTTTGGGGCCTTCTCGCCTCAATGCTATAATAGTTCCTGAGTCCCCATGGATATCTTGGCCACGCTTAATCCCACCCAAAGAGAAGCTGTAGAAGCCATCGAAGGTCCCGTACTTATCCTGGCGGGACCGGGCAGCGGCAAGACCAGAGTGATTACCCATCGGGTTGCTTACCTAGTTAAACACTGCGGCGTTAGCCCCCACAACATCATGGCGGTTACCTTTACCAACAAAGCCGCCCGAGAGATGAGAGAGAGATTGGAACAACTCCTGGGACAGGCTATAGAAGCTTTGACTTTAGGCACTTTTCACGCCATTTGTGCTCGAATTCTCCGCCGCGAGGGCAAAGCTATCGGGCTTGAGTCGAGCTTTGTTATCTACGATGAAGATGACCAGTTAAGGTTGGTGAAACAAGTCCTGGAGGAATTGAATCTCGACCCCAAGCAATATGCTCCTCGCGCTATACACTCGGCCATCAGCGCGGCTAAGAGCCGCCTCATCAGCTCTGAGGACTATGCCCAGCGAGTTAGCAGCTATTTTGAAGAGATAGTTCACAGGGTGTATCAGAGGTACCAAGAATTGCTTAGCCGGGGTCAGGGGGTGGATTTCGACGACTTATTGATGAAAACGGTGCGTTTGTTCCAGGACCATCCTCAAATCCTTAAAAGATACCAGTCAAGGTATGTTCATATTCTGGTTGACGAATTTCAGGATACCAACATCGCCCAGTATGAGCTGATGAAGCAGCTAGCAGCGAAATACCGTAATCTGTGTGTGGTCGGTGACCCTGACCAATCTATTTATTCCTGGAGATTTGCTGATTTACGTAATATTCTGAGCTTTGAGAAGGATTACCCCGAAGCCAAAGTGGTGTTTTTGGAGCAGAACTATCGCTCCACCAAGAAAATTTTAGAGGTAGCTTCAGACGTCATCTCAGCCAATGTGCTACGCAAGCCTAAAAAGCTCTGGACGGAGAACGAAGATGGAGCTTCGGTAACCGTTATCGAAAGTTATAATGCCGAGGAAGAAGCCCAATCCGTGGTCAATGAGGTCGAGAAGCTCATCGGCCAGGAGCAAATATCCCTCAAAGATTGCGCCGTCATGTATCGGGTTAATGCCCAGTCACGAGCCTTAGAGGAAACTTTCCTGAGGTATGGTGTACCTTATAAGCTTGTTGGCGGCACCCGCTTTTACCAGAGACAAGAGGTTAAAGATATTATTGCTTACCTCAGAGTTATCCACAATCCGCAGGACAATGTCAGTTTGACTCGAATCGTAAATGTGCCCGGCAGAGGCATTGGACAAAAGACTATTACCACACTTCAATCCTGGGCAAAAGCTCATGATACCTCCCTTTTCGAGGCCTTAAAACAGGTGAGTCACAATGTCATTGCCGGCGAAGTAAAGCAATCTCTTTCCCCACGCATTGTCCAGGCTCTGGCGGGATTTGATGCTCTTATGGCTAACCTCACCACCCAGAGCCGTGAGCTAAGTCTTTCTGGTCTAGTGGATGAGATACTGAGGCACACCGGATATAAAGAATATATTCTGGACAAGGAGGATGGGGAGGAGAGATGGGAGAACATAATGGAGCTGCGCAACGTTGCCAGCGAATATAATGAACTCGCCTCTGAAGAGGCTTTAACTACATTTTTGGAAAAAGTAAGCCTGGTATCGGACATAGATGAACTCGATGGAAAGGCTGATGCTGTGACTCTGATCACCTTACATCAAGCTAAAGGATTGGAATTCCCCGCAGTTTTTATTGTTGGTCTGGAGGAGGGGATTCTCCCCCACAGGAAATCCTTTGATGATCCCGAGGAGATGGAGGAAGAGCGTCGCCTTTGCTACGTGGGAATAACCAGAGCTAAGAAGCGACTCTATCTTTTGCGCAGTTACCGTCGGAGCTTATTCGGCGGCAGCACGGCAAATCCCCCGTCCCGCTTTCTCCAGGACATCTCACCCCACCTGATAAGCCCAAGAAGACTATGGGGGGAGAGCCCGACTCGTGTAGTTAGTGCCTACTCCCAGCCTTCACCTCGGCCTTCTAGCACTCTAACGCTAAAGGTCGGTGACCATGTCCGCCACAGCAAGTTTGGCCCCGGCATAGTGATGAACGCTACCCCTACAAAGGATGACCAGGAGCTGACGGTGGCCTTTGAAGAGACGGGGGTCAAGAAGCTCCTAGCCAGCTTGGCACCCCTGGAAAAAATCGAGAGGGATTTCGATTTTTCCTCATAAACTATTGACAAAATACACGAAACCGTGTAAAATAAAATATAAATGCCGATTAAGATTTTAGCAAACGAGGTAGTCTCCAAGATTGCAGCCGGGGAGGTGGTCGAGAGGCCGGCCTCGGTGGCCAAGGAACTAATTGAAAATTCCCTGGATGCAGGAGCCATTCAGATTGCCGTAGAAGCCCAGGGCGGCGGAGTAGAGCTAATCAGAGTGAGCGACAATGGGACAGGTATCCCAGCCCCGGAGCTAGAGCTCGCCTTTCACAGGTATGCCACGAGCAAGATTGGCAACTTAGACGATTTGGAGAAAATCTCCAGCCTGGGCTTTCGGGGCGAAGCCTTGCCCAGCATCGCCGCCGTCGCCGAAGTAGAAATCTTCACCCAAACATCCTCAGAGGCTGCAGGCAGCTATCTGCATTTGAGAAAGGGGGAGGTGGTTCGCAGGGAAAGCCGTGCCAGACCTCAGGGCACAACCGTGACCGTGCACCGATTGTTTCGCTATTTTCCGGCACGACTTAAGTTTCTTAAATCAGCAAATACCGAAGGTAGCCACGTCGCCCATTTGGTAAGCCAGTACGCCCTGGCTTTCCCCGAGGTCAAGTTCAGCCTGGTTCTCGACAAACGCCAGAGCCTGCACACTACGGGCAATGGCGACCTGCGCGAAGTGGTAAGCGAGATATATGGTTCCGAGCTAGCGCAAAGGATGCTAAAGGTGGAACACAACGACATCCTGCTTAAAGTCGGCGGCTTGATAAGCCCCCCCTCCCTGGCTCGTTCTAATCGCAATTATCTTAGCTTCTTTGTCAATCGAAGGTGGGTGCGCAGTCCCTTGTTAACTCGGGCCACCGAGGAAGCCTATCGTGGCTTACTTATGGATGGCCAGCATCCCATTGCGGTAATTAATATCTCCCTGCCGGCCCAAGAGCTTGATGTCAACATCCATCCTGCCAAAGCCCAAATAAAGTTTTGCCAGGAACAAACTGTCTTTGCCAATGTGAAGAAAGCCATAGAGGTCGCACTAGCCAGGACACCTATAGCCAGCCAGAAAGCTGTGCCCTTCTCAGTCAGCTCAGGGCAGTGGCAGAGCCCCCGCATGATAATGGATAACGAGCCAGCTTTTGTGGTTGCCCAGTTGCCCACCCTGGAATTACCACTTTTGCGAGTGCTGGGGCAGCTAGCCAACACTTATATCATCGCCGAGGGGCCTGATGGACTTTATCTCATCGACCAGCATGCGGCTCATGAGCGCATACTTTATGACCGAATTTCGGCGCAGTGGGCACAAAAGGAGGTTGAAGTCCAGGGATTACTTCAGCCGGTAACCATAGAGCTTAGCCCCAGGGAGGAAGAAACCTTGAAAGCTAGTAAAGAGCTTATAGCTGAATTTGGCTTCGACATTGAGCCCTTCGGAAATAGAAGCTATGTGATACGCGCCATACCGGCACTAATGGCTAGAGCGAATATCATTGAGATAACAGGTGTGCTGCTTGATGGCCTTGCCAGCAAGGAAAGTCCCACTCCCTGGGAAGAAAAGATAGCCCAATCTTTAGCCTGCCATGGTGCTATCAGAGCAGGACAGCAGCTAAGTAACGAAGAGATGCGAGAGCTAATAAAGCAGTTAGAGCAAACCAAGCAACCACGCACCTGTCCTCACGGCCGCCCAACAATGATTCATTTAACCTCTCATCAACTAGAAAAGGAATTTGGCAGGATAACCTAGCCCCATTTCCTAGCCCTGTCGGGGGTGGTAAATTCAGGCTTTGCCCCGGTTTAACCTTCCTCAGAATAATAATATCCCAGCTATATTCTCAAAGTTTTTTAGACCTTAAGCTCAAATCAAAAAGTTACTTTGCGACCTAAGTGTATGTTAGAATAAGCGAGATTCGCTACTCTCTTTGAATTACCTAGATAATATTTTCACTCGGAGGTACATATGATTTACTGGGCTCAGTTACTGCATTTCTATCAGCCGCCGTGCCAGGTGCCGTCTATGCTAAAAAAGATATGCGATGAATCATACCGCCCTCTCCTTCAAGTTTTTAACGAGTATCCCAAGGCTCGGGTAACCATAAACTTCAACGGCGTCTTGACTGACATGCTGATGGACTGCGGCCATAAAGATGTAATCGAGGGCTTGAGAAGCCTTGCCGAGAATGGCCAGCTTGAATTCACCGGAACCGGCAAATATCACCCTATTCTCCCCTTGATACCCAAGGAGGAAGTAAAAAGGCAGATAGACCTGAACACACAGACCAATCGCCGCTTCTTTGGAAAGGCATATACACCCCAAGGATTCTTTCCCCCGGAGATGTGCTACAGTCAAGATATTTTGCAGCCTATCATCAAGTCGGGGTATCGCTGGATTATTCTAAGTGGTATTGCTTGCCAGGCAGAGTGGCCTGTAGATATTATTTACCGAGCGGCGTGTGATGGACAGGAGATAGCGGTTTTCTTCCGAGACGACGTGCTCAGCAATAGGATAAGCTTTCAAGACCTG